>Ga0074199_1000083_pt1 | contig 214781 bp, 227 predicted proteins | sample EPASupsiteSAE347_FD_64528 | JGI IMG/M metagenome (GOLD analysis project Ga0074199, IMG submission 64528) | Bioremediated contaminated groundwater from EPA Superfund site, New Mexico - Sample SAE3-47 | ecosystem: Environmental > Aquatic > Deep subsurface > Groundwater > Contaminated ... | reverse complement strand
AAGATATTAGAGAAAACAAAATAAATGTTTAAAGATAAACAAGGTAAAGTTCTAACTTTAAAAGAGGTACTCTCAAAAATTATAAATAGAATAGCTAATTGGTTTTTAGATTTTGAACTGATGGTTTTAAGGTGGGTTGGTTATATTCCATTCCATATAGTAAGAAAAAATATTTATAGATTATTTGGTGTAAAAATTGGTAGAGGTTCAACAATTCATATGTGGGCAAACTTTTTTATGCCTAAAAACATTAAAATTGGAAACGATTCTATTATTGGAAATAATGCGTTTTTAGATGGAAGAGCTCCTCTTGTGATTGGAAATCATACTGATATTGCTTCCGAAGTCATGATTTATAATTCTGAACATAATATCAATAGTATTGATTTTTCGGCTAGAGAAGAAAAAGTTGAAATTGGTGATTATTGTTTTATAGGCCCAAGGGTAATTATCCTTCCAGGAGTGAAAATTGGAAAAGGTTGTGTAATTGGAGCTGGAGCAGTTGTTACAAAAGATGTAGCTGATTTTTCTGTTGTAGGAGGAGTACCAGCAGAAGTAATTGGGGAAAGAAAAAACAAAAATCCGGAGTATAGATTGGGTAGAGCAAGACTTTTTCAATAATCTTTATGAAGCTATTCATTAAAATTGTTTATATAGTTCTATTTTCTATACTATTGATATATGTTGCTCTTCCAGAGCCTCAATTTCCTTTGCCCCCAAGTGACTCAATTCAATCAAATGAACCAGCGGATACTGAGTCTTCTTTAAGAAGAGCATATTTTACAAACTATACAAGAGAAGAGGTAATGAATCATTATAAAGAACAGTTTTCGAAATCGTCAGCATTCGGAATTCCTTTTCCTACTTATTCATTTAATTATCCACCGGAAGAGTCTCAAACAATAATTCGTGATCAAACTAGGAGTACATTTTTGGAAGAGATTGTACATCCGTTTAGAGAATCTATATATGTAAATGGATTTGAGCCAAAGACTGAAAAAGACGCAATATTTATTGAGGGACGAAGCTGGAGACAAAAGATAATAATAAAATATTCAGGAAGCAAAACCATTATAAGGGTATCAATAATTTTACTTACTTCAATATTTGCTTTATTAATTGTAAAAGAATTATTAAAGTTTTTAAAAGAATTGAAATTTAAATCAAAATGATTGATTTATCAATAATTATTGTCAGTTTTAATACAAAAAAGTTTACCAAAGAGACTATAGATAGTGTTATTAAAAACACTTCTAAAATTGACTATGAAATTCTTGTTGTTGATAACGATTCTTCAGATGGAAGTAAAGAAATGCTTAATAACTATTCCAAAAAATACAAAAATTTTATTTATGTTCAAACAGGAGAAAACTTGGGATTTGGGAAAGCAAATAATTTAGGTATAAAAAGATCAAAAGGTAAATACATTCTTCTATTAAATTCAGATACTAAACTTCAAAAAAATATATTTCCCGAAATGATGGATTACATGGAAAAAAATCCCAAAGTTGGTGTTTCTACTTGTAAACTTTTAAATAAAGACGGTTCTTTACAGGGGACGGGTGGAGGATTTCCGACTTTAGGTAGGGTATTTTCTTGGATGTTTTTTATAGAAGATATTCCTTTTATTGATAAACTGTTTACTCCTTTTCATCCTATGCATCCTCTATCCTTTTATAAAGGTGGAAGTATGTTTAACAAAAAAAGAAAAATGGATTGGATTACTGGAGCATTTATGCTATTCAAGAAAGAAGTGTTTGATAAAGTGGGTATTTTTGATGAAGACTATTTTATGTATGCAGAAGAAACAGAACTTTGTTACAGGATTTCAAAGTCAGGATGGGAAATTTGGTATTTACCAGATTGGTCAATAATTCATTATGGTGGTGCGTCAGGTGGGGGAGAGTTTTCTCTTTTATCAGAATATAAAGGAATAAAACTTTTCTATAAGAAGCATATGAATAAATTAGAAAATTTGACATTGAGACTACTACTTAAAATGGGGTCTATTATAAGAATAATATTATTTACAGTTCTTGGTAAATTTGATCATGCAAAAATTTATGTCAAAGCTTTTAAACTTTCTTAATAAAATATATAAATATTTGATTATTTCGATGGTATTGGCTGTGCCAATATTTCCAAAGTTTCCTTTTATAAGGTTACCTCATACATATGTATCGATTCGCTTGGAAGATTTTTTAATTGCTTTAATAGCATTTATTACCCTTATTAAGCTTATTCCAAAATTTAAAGAGTTATTTAAAAACGATATTCAAAGGAAAATATTAATCTATTTAGGTATTGGTCTTGTCTCTTTGCTTTCAGGAATATTTCTTACAAAAACTGTAACTTTATCTGTTGGAATCTTGCATTGGGCAAGAAGAATCGAGTACTTTGTTCCTTTCTTTGCAGCTCTTATTTTAATGAAGGAAGATCCAAGTAATATTTTATCTTTTATTCTAAAAATAATAATGCTTATTTACGTAATTATTGCTGTTTATGGTTTAGGTCAAATGTATTTACATTGGCCAATAATAATTACTCAAAATATGGAATATTCCAAAGGTATTGCTTTAAGATGGATTCCTGGAAGTCATATCAATTCTACTTTTGCAGGACATTACGATCTCGCAACTTTTTTAGTATTTTTAACCCCAATATTAATTAATCTTTTAATACTTCTAAAAGATAAATGGGCGAAATTTATTTTAGTTTTTTGTTTAGGTGGAGCTTACTGGCTTTTTAATGTTGCGATATCAAGGATATCAATATTTTCTTTTATGTTTGCTACAGCAATTTCCTTAATAATAATTAAAAAATGGAAACTAGTACCATATTTCATTATTTTAAGTTTAATAATATTTGGTACATCTGCTGATTTGAGGGGAAGATTCCAAAGAATTATTGAAGTAATTAATATTAAGGTGCAAAAAATGGTTGTACTACTACCTACAACAAAAATAGTTTATGCGGAAGACGCTACGTCTTTAGTAGAATTAACTACTCCTTCTCCTACTCCTGAACCTATTATTGAAGATAGATCAAGTTCAATTAGATTTGTAGTTGAGTGGCCAAGAGCACTAAGAGCTTTATTTAAAAACCCTCTTTTAGGAACAGGCTATTCGTCAATAACATTGGCAACAGATAATGATTATTTAAGAGCACTTGGAGAAACTGGAATTTTAGGTTTTACATCTTTTGTGTTAATACTTGGATCGATAATTATGTTGGTGTATAAAGCTATTGTGTCGATTAATAGTTACAGTCTTGTAGAAAAAGCCTTTGTAGCTGGATATTCTGGTGGTTTTTTGGGAATTTTAATAAATGCTTTTTTTATTGATATTTTTGAAGCATCTAAATTTGCAATATTCTTTTGGTTTATTACTGGAATATTCGTATATATCGTGTTAAATCATAAATATGAACAAAATAATTAAACAAGTTCTAAAAATAAAAAACATTGAATACATAATATTATCAATACTATTAATAATAGGCTTATTAGTAAGGCTTTATAGAATAGATAACCCAATTGCTGATTGGCATTCCTGGAGACAGGCGGATACAGCTTCTGTTTCTAAAATATACGTTGAAAAAGGAATAAATTTACTTTTTCCTAGATATCAGGATATTTCTAGTATTCAAACTGGTATAAAAAACCCAGAAGGATACAGATTTGTAGAATTTCCTATCTATAATGCATTTCATGCAGTTTTATATAAAAATATTGGTTTTTTTACTTTGGAAGTATGGGGTAGATTAATTTCGATAATGTGTTCTTTAATATCTGCAATATTAATATTCTACATTGGGAAAAGATATTTTAATAAATGGATGGGATTAATTTCTGCTTTTTTCTTTTTATTTATTCCTTATAACATTTATTTCACCCGAGTAATCCTTCCAGAACCGATGGGAACGATGTTTGCTCTTTTTGGAGTATATTTTTTTATTAAGTATATCGATTATGAAAAAGTAGTCGAATTATTATTTTCAGGAATATTTTTTGCCCTCTCAGCCTTAATAAAACCTTTTTATCTTTTTTACACTATTCCTTTGATGTATTTGTTAATTGACAAATACACATTAAAAAAATTTGTTAAGAATGTAAAAGTATTGTTTCCTTTAATTATTTATTCCTTGATTATATTAATTCCACTTATCTTATGGAGAGGCTGGATTAACAGATATCCCGAAGGAATACCATTTTATACATGGGCATTTAATGGTAATAAGATAAGATTTAAACCGGCTTATTGGTATTGGATCTATGGAGAAAGAATTGGAAGATTGATTTTGGGTGTATGGGGATTAATTCCTTTTATATTCGGAATACTTTTGCAGAAAAAGAAGAAGTTATTTAATATATTTTTTTTGATAGGAGTACTCCTTTACACAATAATTGTTGCTACAGCTAATGTGATGCATGATTATTACCAAATACTTTTAATACCAGCAATCTGCTTAGTTTTGGCTCAAGGAACTTATTTATTTTGGAAAAATAATATTTTTAATAAAAAACTTTCAAGAATTTTACTTTTATTTTCAGTTTTTATTATGCTTATTTCCGGTTGGTATCAGGTAAAAGGAAATTTTAATATAAATCACTCTGAAATAATTGAAGCAGGAAAAGCAATTGATAAAATTGCTCCAAAAGATGCATTAATATTAGCTCCATATAATGGTGATACTGCATTCTTGTATCAAACAGGAAGATCTGGTTGGCCTGCTGTTGACAGTTCAGTAAAAGAAATAAAAGAATTAGGAGCAGACTACTTTGTTTCAGTTAACTTTGGTGATAATGATTTAATTCGAGCTATGAATGAATATAAAACAGTCGAAAAGACTTCCAGTTATATAATTCTTGATTTAAACCAGCCAATCGAAAAATGAAAATTTTAATGCTCACTCCATATCTTCCTTTCCCTTTGATTTCTGGTGGTCAAACACGTTCTTATAATTTAATAAAAAACCTTTCCAAAAAACACGACATTACTCTTTTCTCTCTTATTAAAGATAATAAGGAAAAAAAATATATTCCTGAATTAAAAAAATATTGTAAAAAGATATTTGTTTTTAACCGTTCAAAAACTCCTTGGACTTTCAGGAATATTCTTCTCACCGGTTTTGGACCTTATCCTTTTTTGGTTATTAGAAATTTAGCACCTGATGAAAAATTAGCTGTTAAAAAAGAATTAGAAAGAGAAAAATATGATATTATCCATGCTGAAACTTTTTATGTAATGCCTCATATTTCTGATACAGAGGTACCAATTCTTTTAGTTGAACAGACAATTGAATATCTAGTTTATAAACATTTTGTGGAGGATCAAGCACCTCTTCTGGCAAAAATTCCTTTTTGGGTTGATGTAATGAAATTAAAATTCTGGGAGACCCATTTTTGGAAACAGGCCAATGGTGTTGTTGCCATGTCTGAGTCCGATAGAAAGGAAATGCTTAAACTTGCACCAAATTTAAAAATTGATATCGTTCCAAATGGTATAGATATTGATTATTTTTCAGCATTACCAAGAAAAGAAATTATTCCAGCAAGAGTTCTTTATGTAGGTAATTTTAAATGGATTCAAAATGTTGAAGCTGTAAATATTCTAGTGAATGAAGTTTGGCCAGCAATCAAAAAAGAAATAAAAAAGGCAAAACTTTGGATTGTAGGAATGAATATAACAGATAAATTAAAAGAATATGCATCGGAGGATATTGAAATATCAGAAGCACTTCCTGATATTCGTGAGGCATATTCAAAAGCTAGTGTTTTAGTTGCCCCTATTAAAGGTCCAGGAGGAACAAGACTTAAAATTCTTGAAGCTATGGCATCTGGTCTTCCAGTTGTCACAACATCGGTTGGTGCAGAAGGATTAGGTGTAATAAATGAAAAAGAAGCATTAATATCTGATGATTTGGATGAAGTATCAAAAAACGCAATTAAAGTTTTGAAAGATAAGGAACTTTCTAAAAAACTTGGACTTTATGGTAAGAAATTCGTAGAATCAAAATATACTTGGGACAAAAGTGCTCAGATATTAGATAATATTTATTCAAAAGTTATTTATGACAAATAAACCTGAATTAACAATAATAATTTTAAATTATAATACCAAAGAACTTTTGGCAGACTGTTTAAAGTCTATTAAAAAATATGAGAAGGAAATTCCTTTAGAAGTAATTGTTTCAGATAACGCTTCTCAAGACGGTAGTGCACAAATGGTTAGAGATAATTTTCCTTGGGTAAAAGTAATGGAAGGGGAAAATGTAGGATTTTCTAAAGGTAATAACAGGGCAAAAAAGGTTACTAATGGAAAAATGGTTTTGTTTTTAAATCCAGATACTGTTGTAAATAAGGGTGTATTAAAAGAAACAACAGATTATTTAAAAAAACACAATGACGTTGGAGCACTAAGTTGCAAACTAGTACTTCCTAGTGGAGAAATTGATAAAGACGCAAGGAGATCATTCCCAACTCCCTGGGTATCCTTTACTCATCTTGTTTTAAAATTAGATAGGATATTTCCTAAATCAAAGCTTTTTGCCAAGTATTGGTATGGATATTTACCTGACAATAAAACTCACGAAGTAGATGCAATTCAAGGAGCCTTCTTTTTAACCTGGAAAGAAATATTGGATAAAGTAGGTTGGTTTGATGAAGATTACTTTTTTAATGCAGAAGATATTGATCTTTGCTGGAAGATTAAAGAAGAAAACTACAAGATTATTTATTACCCAAATGTATTTATATACCATGTAAAGGGAGCTTCAAAAGGAAAAAGTAAAAAATGGAGACATAAAGTTCCTTTTAAACATAGAGTAAAAATGAGATTGATTGAAGCAACTTCAATGGAAATTTTTTATAGAAAAAGACTTTGGGATAAATATCCAATTTGGTTTAATTGGATTGTTATTCTTGGAATAAGAATACTTAAAGGAATTAAATTTCTTTCAGTGTTATTTAGCTTCTAATGAAAATATTAATTGATGCTCGACTCTATGGTCTTGAAAATGCAGGACTGGGAAGATATTTAATAAATCTAATCTCTAGTCTCCAGAAAATTGATAAAAGAAATGAATATGTAATTATTTTGAGAAAAAAGTACTTCAATGAATTGAATTTTGATAGAAATTTTAAAAAGGTATTGTTTGATGTTGGACATTATAGTATTGCTGAGCAATTTAAATTTCCTGCTGTTATTAAAAAAGAGAATCCTGATCTAGTTTATTATCCACATTTTAATGTTTCAGTTTTTTGTAGAAAACCATTTGTAGTAACTATTCATGATCTTCTAATGCATAAACAAAAAGGTAGAGAAGTCACTACTCTACCAATACCAATTTACTTTTTTAAAAGACTTTTTTATAAATTTATTTTTGGTGTAGCTGTCAAAAAATCAATTAAAATAGTTGTTCCTTCAAACTATGTTAAGAAAGAAGTAATTGATTATTATCATATTACAGAAGAAAAAATATCTGTTTGTTATGAAGGAGTTAGTTTTAACGAAGAAGATGAGTTGGGTTCAGATAATTTTTTAAAGAAGAATAAAATAGTTTTTCCCTATCTTTTGTATGTTGGAAATGCATATCCGCATAAGAATTTAAAAAGGGCTATAGATGCTATTGCTTCTTTACAAAAAGAAAGAAAAATAAATTTTTTAATTGTTTCTGCAAGGAGTGTTTTTTTTGAAAGATTGAATAAATATATACAAAATAATAACCATAGTAATTTTGTAAAAGTTCTTAACTTTGTACCAGATAAAGACTTAATGACTTTATATAAAAAATCTAAAGGGTTTTTGTATCCTTCAATTTCTGAAGGATTTGGATTACAGGGACTGGAGGCAATGATTCAAAAAACTCCATGTTTAGTGTCGGATATTGAAGTTTTTAAAGAGATATATAAAGATAATGTAATATATTTTGACCCAAAGGATGTAAAGTCAATTAGATCTGCAATAGAAAGGCTTCTAGATCTTGATCAAGTTAAAAAAGTTCAAATGACTAGTAAGGCCTATGAATTTGCTAAAAATTATTCATGGGATAAAATGGCAAGAACAATATTAAAGATTTATGAAGATAGCGTTAGTCTACGATAGAGTAAATAAATGGGGAGGTGCTGAGCAAATATTATTAGCTCTTCATGAGATTTTTCCAGATGCACCTTTATATACATCTGTTCTTGATTTAAAAAATGCTTCATGGTCCAAAGTTTTTAAGAAAGTTGAAACTTCTTTTTTGCAAAAATTTCTTTGGGCAAGATCTAGACATGAATATTTAGGTACTTTTATGCCAATAGTTTTTGAAACTTTTGATTTTTCTGATTTTGATTTAGTTATTTCCGTTACCTCCGAAGCAGGAAAAGGAATATTAGTTAAACCACCCACTAAGCATATATCTATGGTTTTAACACCTACAAGATACTTGTGGAGTGGATATGATATTTATTTTAGGAACCCAATTTTAAAATTTTTTTCTAAACCATTTATTAATTATTTAAAAAAATGGGATGTTATTGCTTCCCAAAGACCAGATAAGTTGGTTGCGATTTCTGAAGAGGTCCAGAAAAGAATTTATAAGTATTATAAAAGGAGTTCAAAAATAATTTATCCTCCTGTTGATTTAAATAAATTTGCCTCATTAAAAGAATCAAATGTTAGTAAAAAGAATTACTATTTATTAGTTTCAAGATTAGTTCCCTATAAAAAAGTTGAATTGGCTATTGAAGCGTTTAATAAATTAGGAAAAAAGTTAATTATTGTTGGAGGTGGTAACTCAGAAAGAAAATTAAAGAGGATTGCTAAAAAGAATATTATTTTTTTGGGAATAGTTGAATCAAAAAATCTAGCAATTCTTTACCAAGAGGCAAAAGCTTTAATAATGCCCCAAGAAGAAGACTTTGGAATCGTGTCAATTGAATCTCAATTTTTCAATACGCCAGTAATTGCTTATAAGAGAGGTGGATCTTTAGAAACAGTTATAAATAATAAAACTGGAATATTTTTTCAAAAACAAACAGTTGACAGTTTAATGTCTGCTGTGAAAGAATTTGAAAAACATAAATTTTTAGAAAAAGATTTATTAATTAATTCTAGGAAGTTTTCTAAAGAAGTGTTTAATGAAAAAATTTTAAGTATAATAAAATATGACTAAAGATTATAAAGATCATATTTATGCATTAATTCTTGCTGGTGGTGGAGGAACTAGACTTTGGCCTAAATCTTTGAATGAAACTCCTAAACAATTTTTAAAACTCTTCAAAAATAAAACTCTTACCCAGATTACTTGTGAAAGGTTTTCTAAAAAAATTAAATGGGAAAGAATTTTCTGTGTAACTGTATCTGAGGATTATAAAAAAGAAATAATGAAAGAAGTTCCAAATTTTATTCCAGAAAATATTATTGTTGAACCGTGTAGGAGAGAAACTGGACCTGCACATGGAATTGGTGCAGCTTTTATCTATAAAAAAGATCCTGATGCAGTAATTATTACAGAAGCTGCTGATAGATTAGTTGATCCTGTAGAAAAATATTTAGATACTTTAGAAAAGGCTGCAGAGGTTGCCTATAAAGAAAAGGTGTTAGTTTCTGTAGGTGTGACTCCTCGTTATCCTCATACAGGATTGGGACACATTAAAATTGGAAAAGAAATGTTTAAAGCTAATGGAAAAACTTTTTATAAAGTTGATAAATTTGTTGAAAAACCTCCACTTGATTTAGCAAAAAAATATACAGAATCAGGTGATTATCTTTGGAATGCTGGTCAATTCGTTTGGAGAGCAGATTCTATACTTGAAGCATTAAAGAAATTTTCATCTGATATATATAAAAACTTAATGATAATTACCGAAGGAATAGGAACAAAAGAAGAAGAGAAAATAATTAAAAAATCTTACGAAGCAATCCCAAAAATTGCTATAGATTATGCTGTTGCTGAAAAAGCAGATAATTTAGTTGTCGTTCCTGCTGATTTTTTTTGGACTGATATTGGAGATTGGAAAGAAGTATGGAAAAATTTAGATAAAGATAAGGATAATAATGTAATTATAGACGGTGAGGAGGAAGGTGGAGAGGTTTATAACATTGATACTAAAAATACTTTAATTCATACAGACGGTAGATTAATTGCCGTTGTCGATATTGATAATATTGTAATTGTCGATACTAAGAAAGCTCTCTTAGTATGTTCTAAAGAAAAAGCACAGAATGTTAAAAAGATTGTTGAAAGACTTAGAGAAGAAGAAAAAAACGAACTTTTGTAAATATGTTATAATTCCTGCCCAGTATGTGGTACGAAATACAAAAAAGAATAATTGATCTAGTTGGGGGTGTAATCCTTCTGATTATTTTTTCCCCAATAATGTTTGTTACTGCAATCGCAATTAAACTGACTTCTGATGGACCTGTATTAGCTGATATTCCGAAAAGAGTGGGTAAAAATGGAAAATTATTTAGGTTTTTAAAATTTAGATCAATGTTTGTTAATGCACATAGTCTAATTAGAACTGATCCCCGATTCAAAAAGCTTTATCAAGAGTATAAGAAATCAAGTTATAAACTTCATAAAGATCCAAGAGTAACGAAAATTGGTAAATTTATTAGAAAATATTCTATTGATGAAACACCACAATTTATTAATGTGATCATGGGACAAATGAGCATTGTTGGCCCTAGAGCTTATTTTCCTGATGAATTAGAGGAACAACAAAATAGGTACCCAAAAACAAAACCTTTAGTTAAAGAAATGTTAACAGTTAAACCTGGAATTACTGGTTATTGGCAGGTAACTGGAAGAAGTGAAGTTAACTTTGATAAAAGAATTGAAATGGATGCTTATTATGCAAGGAAAAGATCAATTTTTTTAGATATATTAATACTTCTTAAAACTCCATGGGCAATGATTAGCGGTAAGGGTGCAGTTTAAAGACACTAGACTTCGATGTTTACATTTGCTTAAATGAATAATATATCTATGGACGATATTAATATTCCACAAATTAAACCAGAAAATATAAAACAGGAGGGGGTTCAAGAGAATAACTCTCCAAATGTACAAGTTCCTTCGCAAGAAGAGAAAAAAATTATCTCTCCCATACCCGAAAATAATAATTCTGAAAAGAAAAAAATAGGAAAAAAGAAAAAGATAATACTAATTATTGCTGGAATTTTATTGATTATATTAGTTCTTTCATTTGTTCAAGGTTTTATTATTTTTGATAAGGCAAAGAAGTTATTACAAAAATCAGGAGAATTAAAAGAAGCGGCAGTTACACAAAATATTTCTTTAGTTAAGACAAAACTAAATGAAACTAGTGAATCCTTAGAAAGATTAGATAAATCATTAAATATATTTTTTTGGGTTAAACCTCTCCCTTTTATCGGAAGTTATGTAAAAGATGCAAGTAATACAACTAAAGCTGGTTTATTGGGGTTAGATGCAGCAAAGATTGCTCTTGAAGCTTCAGAGCCATATCTTGGAATATTAGGTTTTGGAAACGGTAGTGGGGAACAGGAAGATGGAGAGAAGACTACTCAAGAAAGAATAGATTTTGTAGCTAAAGCACTGCCAGAACTTACTCCTAAAATTGATGAGATTTCTGAAAAAATTTCAAAAGCTGAGGAATATTTAATAAATATAGATCCTGAAAAATATCCAGAATCTTTTTCCGGTAAAAAAGTTAGGGAACCTCTTACCAATGCCTTGGATATGTTTAGTGAAGTGTCTAAATTTATTACAAAGAGTAAGCCTTTATTTGAAGTTGCTCCTTATTTATTAGGTTTAGATGATTCGAGAGAATATTTAATTCTATTTCAAAATGATACAGAATTAAGACCAACAGGAGGCTTTTTAACAGGTTATGCAATCATGAATGTTGAAAAGGCAAAGTTTGATAATGTCTTATCAAATGATATTTATAATCTAGATGCAAACTATAAAGGAAGTGTAGAAGTTCCAGATCCTATTGCAACTTATATTGAACAGCCCTATGGATTAAGTAAGGTTCTAAGGTTAAGAGATATGAACTGGTCCCCTGATTTTAAAAAATCAATGGAATTATTCCTAAAAGAAGCAAAAAAAGCAGGAGTATCTAATGTTGATGGGATTATTGCTGTTGATACTCAGGCTTTAGTAAACTTTTTAGATGTTATTGGTCCAATTGGAGTTTCTGGGTATGGTAATTTTAGTACAGAAATAGAACCTAAGTGTAACTGTCCTCAAGTTATTTATGATTTGGAAAAATATGCAGATGTCGAAGGACCTGTCGTCTGGTTTGATGGAAAGATTGTTTATCAACCGGCAAACGCAGACAATAGAAAAAGAATAATTGGTCCTTTGATGAATTCAATATTCGCAAATGCATTAGGTCAACCGAAAGAGAAGCTACCAGACCTTTTTAGTGCTGCATTTAAATCACTGTTTGAAAAGCATATTTTTTTTTATCTAACTGATGAAGAAGCCCAGCAAGGTGTTGAATCTTTTGGTATCGCGGGAAGAATTGAAGATTTCAATGAAGATTATATTCACATAAATGATGCAAATCTTGGAGGAAGAAAGTCAAATCTTTTCGTTACTCAAGAAGTAGAGCAAAAATATGAAACTGAGAATGGAAAAATAGTAAAAACTTTGACAATAACTTATAAAAATCCAGAAAAACAAGATGGCTGGTTAAATGTTGTATTGCCAAATTGGGTTAGAGTATATGTACCTTATCAAAGTGAACTTATCGCTTCAGAAGGTTTAACTGAGAAAGAGGAACCATATGAAGATTTAGGAAAGACAGTTTTTGCAGGCTATTTTGAGTTAAGACCTGAAGGTGTGGCTAAGGTAACTTTCAAGTACAGTTTACCTTTTGAAGTGCAAAAAGATATCAAACTATTAATTCAAAAACAACCTGGAACAAGAACTCCTCTTTATACGGTAGAGTCAAATAAGACAAAGGAAGAATTCTTCTTAAAAACTGATGAAGAGCTCAAGATAAAGCTATAAAAAGTAACCTAAAAAAATCTGTTAGAATGACTTTGTGAAACAAAGAAATTATTCCACTGAAGCAATTATTTTAGCAATTAAGGATTATTCTGAAGCAGATAGAATTATTGTTGTATATACAAAAGATTTTGGAAAATTAGTGTTAATCGCAAAAGGAGTTAGAAGAACTAAAAGTAAGAAAAGAGGACATTTAGAAATATTCAATCATATAAAATTTTCAGCAGTAAGAACAAAAGGATTGGATATTATGGTTGAAGTAGATTTAATAAACTCTTTTCCAAAAATAAGAAAGAATCTTAAAAAGATTAGTGTTGGATACTATTTCTGTGAAGTTGTAGGTAAAAGTATAAAAGAAGGAGAAAAACACCAAGGTTTTTTTGATTTTCTTGTTAATTATTTTTCGAGTTTAGAAAAAGAAGACAATCTAAAACTCCTTAGGGTTCAATTTATAAAAGATTTACTTGTTAATTTAGGATATTGGCCAAAAGAAAAAGATATTGTTAATCCAGATAAAATTCTTGAAACAGTAGTTGAAAGGAATATTAATTCTTCAAGAGTTGGTAAAAGAATTCTTGAAAAAGATTAATTAAAAAGATTACAATATATTTACGGAGAGATGAAAGACTGGAAAAAACTATTAATCTCAATAATTTTATGCCAGATGGCGGGTGTAATTGGATCTTTCTTTACTACACCTGCAATCAAAAGTTGGTATTTGTTTTTGCAAAAGCCAACATTTGCTCCACCAAATTGGGTTTTTGGTCCAGTATGGGTAACTTTATATACATTAATGGGAATAAGCCTTTACCTCATTTGGAAAAAAGGACTTAATAAAAAAGAAGTTAAAAATGCTATTACTCTTTTTTTAATTCATTTAGTATTTAATTCTTTGTGGTCAATAATATTTTTTGGCCTGAAAAGTATTTTAGGAGGATTTATTGAAATAAGTATTCTTGTAATATTAGTAGCAGTTATTATTAAAAAGTTTTATAAAATTGACAGAAGAGCATCTTATCTACTTATTCCATATTTTTTCTGGGGAACTTTTGCCACAATTTTAAATTTAAATATACTAATACTTAATTAATATATTTACATACGTTAGTTTTTTATTACAGGGTTTCTATATGTTTTCCTTATTGAATTATTGAAATTAATATAATTAAATCTTTTTTGTGAATACTGAAAATTTTTCCAGAAAACTTATTAACAAATATTCGACCAATTCATCCAAAGTACCAACTCCCTGCCAAATTAAACAAAATATAACTCAAATTAAATTTATCAATGATTTATCTAAGTTAACTGGTATTGAAAATAAATATGAATTAGAAAAAACATTTGTTCGAAAAGATAAGCCTTTAACTGATGATGAAAAAGTTAACCTCATTATGTGTTTAAATGAATTTAAAAAAAATGATCCAGATGCTTATTTAAAATTTAAATTAGAGAATAGAGAATATATTAAAGAAATAATAGGAGAAATTAATGCAAGTAGAGTTAATGAAGTTTATGAGAATTTCAAAAAAAGATAGTTTTATTTTCTAACAAAAAGAATTGCATTTGGGATATCTCTTCCTGGTCCTACTTTATATCCACCAGACCAAAGAGCTGTAGATCCACCATTATCTAGGTTTAATGCATTTTCCATTCCTAATGACTTCATCACATGTGCAGATTCAGCAACAGTTGCGTTGTGAACAACTCCTATAAAGGCAAAATTACCTTTATTTGCAATAAAACTCCTTGCACCTTTTGATCCTTTCTTTGCGTCACCATCACCAGAAAACTGAATATCACTATTAAAAACTAAAAGTGGGTAGTTACTGATCATTGAATCAATGGAAGTATCTCGCCCCCATTCTTGCGATTGTTTAACAAATCTAATATATCCTGAACCAAATATAACTGCCGGGTTTGTGCTATATACATTGTTTGATGAATTAAAATAAATTTTGTTTTTATTCATTAGAAGCGTATCAAAAGAATTTGTTTTTCCTGCACATGTAGGATAAGAAACAGGGCAAAAATATGACCCATTTACTCCAGCAAAGGCGCCGTTTCTAGATATAAAGGATGAAAGTGACATAGCAGAACACTCATTTGAACAATCTGAATCTGATGCTGTATCGACAATTATTTTGGTATTTGAAATATCTGCAGCAATAATACTTACCATAAAAGAACCGATATCTGTTTGCACATTTTGCCTTGAATAGCCAGATGATGGTGGATTATTGGAAGAACTAATATCTTTAGGGATTACGAAAGCATTTGCGGTTTTTGACTGTTCAGTTTTTATCTTTTGAGATAGTATATCTAAAGTTGCTGAAGCAGAAGAATAATTTTTTTCAGACAAGTAATTTAATGTTTGAGCAAAGAGATTATCTAAATCATCTAATTTTTTAGTATTTTCTTTATAATATATAAGTTCTTCATACACATTTACAGTTTTTAAATATTCACCTTGAATGTTTTCTATTTCTTCTTGTAGTTCTTTATTTACCTTATATGGATCTTTTGAAGTAATGTTAAGTAATTCTTCATTTTTTAAATTCAAACTATTTTGAAGAGAGGTTATTGTACGATTTTGTTTTACAAAAAAATAAATTGATATAGATATTATTAAAAAACAGATGACAAAGGAAACTAAATAAATTATAGATTTTTTGTAATTAATTCCTTTTATTTTAGTAAATATTTTCACTAGTAATAATTTTACAGAATTTTCATGTATTTTTCTTTTAAATATATAATTAAATGATAATTTACCCAATATTTACCAACCACGCTTTGATAAAAATGAGAAATTATGGACTTTCAGAAGAACAAGTATTGGATACATTTAACAATGGGTTGTCGAAAAAAGAGGTATGGGTAATGATACTGTTAAAAAATATTTTACGTACGAGGTGGGGTTTATTATATTGTTGACTCGAAAAAATACAAAACGCTTTCAGTTTGGAAAAGAAACAGAAGATGAATATTATTTAGAGTTTTCTTGTATATAATTTTTAATTTCTTGGAAATTACCTTGTCCGCTTTTAGGTTGTAATATATATTGACCATTGGAACTTTTCGAAGAAGTAAGAACATTTTCTTCGGTGATATAAATGTGTTTTATTTGATACTGGGTAATATTTCCCAGAGGTTCTAATGTTTCTTTTAATAAATTAATATTAATATCTGTAGTTACACTATTATTTAATTTTTCTAATATTTCATTTCCTTTTCCAAGAATGTTTTTTGATAATATTTTTTCTTTTAGAGCTTCTAAAACTTCATGTTGTCTTTCACTTCTGGCAAAATCACCACCATATTGGTCTGAGTGACGTGATCTTACAAATTTTAATGTAGTTTCTCCATCCATGTTTTGTGTTCCTTTTTTAAAGCTTAGATGCTCATATCTGCAAGTAAATTGCTTTTCTAGTTCAAAGCCTGAATATTTCTGGTGAACTTCAGTAATTTTTTCTGCAGAGAAACCACAGGTTTCATTTTCAAGTCCTTTTACCGGATAAAAATAATCGTCAAAAGGTTTTTCAACATTAACTTCGATTCCACCCAAAACGTCAATGATTTCAATAAAACTTGAAAAGTCTATAGCAATAAAATAATCAACTGGAATTCCTGTAACTTTTTCAATTACATATTTGGATAAATTTCCACCACCCAATTTTCCTCTAAACTCAGTTTTCTTATTTGGGTATCTGACTGAATCGTCTATTCCGATTGCATATGAGGAATTTATTTTATTGTAAGTTTCATTGTTCCAGTCTGTAGGTATCGGGACCCATAAGTCTCTAGGGATAGAAATTATATTTGTTTTTTTAACTTCAGGATTAATATTTATAAGTGTAATCGAATCAGAAAGTGTTCCTCCGGAATGACCTTCTCCGCCCATACCTAGGAGTAATATATTTAATCCTTCATCTGTAATTGGTTCAGAATTTGTAATAATGCTTTCTTCTTGAGAAATATGTTGATTTGTTTTTTCTTTATTATTTTTAATTAAATACAGGTAAAGAGAACCAGCAATTATTTCGAAGATAAAAAGAGAAACAAAAACAATTACTAAAGTTTTGTTTTCTTTTACAAATTTTTTTATTTTGTCTATTAAATCTTTCATTTTTTATCTTCAAGGTTAACTACTACTATTATGATAAAATTATAACTGAAAAATGTTAAATAAAATTATTAAAATATTTTGTTTTTTAGTACTCTCTTTGTGTATTTTATACGCGACTTATTCTTATAGTTTTAATCTTGGTTTTACCGAAGGCCAAAAGACACAACTTTTTTTAGAAATTCCAAAATCAAGTCCTACACCAACTCCGAAAGCGGATGAAATTACTTATGTAAAAGCTACAAATACTCCAGCTATTAAGAAAATATCCTGGGGAGGACCTGAGCTTTGGGAAGAAATAAATAAAAGAAGAATCGAAAACGGTGTTAATCCTTTAAGTCAAAAAGATGAACTTTGTACAATTGCAGCAATAAGACTTAATGAGTTAAGAGAATTGGGTAAGCTAGATGGTCATGAAGGTTTCTCTCAAATGCCTGAAAAAAGAACTGATTTAAAATGGATCTTTGAAAAATATAATTTAGCAGAGTTTTTAATAATTGGATATGATACTCCAAAAGAGACAGTCGAAGCATGGGAACATACTTTGGGACATAAGTCTCTAGTTGCGGGAGGAGAATGGGTATGGGGTTGTGTTTATTCACAAGATACTTTTGGAGTTGCTATAACTGCTTATTAATCTTTTTTATAGATATAATTCTATATAAATAATTGTAGTTGAATAATTTTTCTGTAAGGTTAGTATAGTAAACAATGTTAAATATAGAGAATGGGTTAAATTTATCTGAAAAAGAGGGAGAGATAAAAGTTCCAAAAGATATTGTAAGTAAAAGAGTATTATTTGGTGAACCTGGATATATTCCTGGCAAATTTGAAAACCATATAGAGTATGATGACGGAAAAGATCCGAAACCACCCATGACTGCTGACCAAAACCATCTTTAGTTATTTAATAGATATTTAATTACTTCAAACAAACAATCTATAGCTAAAGCTCTAAAGAATAATTATAATAAACATTAACTTATGGATTTAATGAATAAAATAGTCTCTCTCTGTAAAAGAAGAGGTTTTATTTTTCAGGGAAGTGAAATATATGGTGGTTATGCAGGTTTTTGGGATTATGGACCTTTAGGTGTAGAACTTAAAAACAATATTAAGAAGCAGTGGTGGAAATGGGCAGTTTATGATAGAGAGGATGTTGTTGGAATTGATTCTGCAATAATTATGAATCCTCGAGTGTGGGAAGTATCAGGGCATTTAAAAGCACTTACTGACCCGTTAGTTGAATGTAAAATTTGTCACAAAAGGTTTAGAGCCGATAATGAAGATATTATAGAAAATCATAAAAAAGAACACGGAGGAAAGTCTGATTGGACAGAAAAGAAAAACTTTAGTTTAATGACTGAGGTTTTTTTAGGAACAACTGAACCAAAAGAAAAATCATATCTTAGAGGAGAAATTACTCAAGGTGTTTTTGTTAATTTCAACAATGTTGTTTCTTCTACCCGAGTTAAAATTCCATTTGGAATTGCTCAAATAGGAAAAGCGTTTAGAAATGAAATTACTCCGGGTAATTTTTCTTTTAGAAGTAGAGAATTTGAACAAATGGAATTGGAGTATTTTGTAAGACCTGATGAAAAAGAAAGTAGCAAAGTTTTTGAATATTGGAAGAAAGAGAGAATGAATTGGTATATTTCTCTTGGAATGAAAAAGGAAAACTTAAGGTTTTCAGATCATAAACCTGAAGACAGAGCACACTATGCTAAATATGCTACAGATATTCAATACAATGCTCCTTTTGGATGGAGTGAGTTTGAAGGAATTCATCATAGAGGAGATTGGGATTTAGGAAGACATAAATTAACTTATAAAGACCCTGATACTGATGGTGAATTTACCCCATGGGTTATTGAAACTTCAGGTGGAGTTGATAGAAGTATGCTTTTTATCTTAATTGATTCTTATTACGAAGATAACATAAACGGAAAAGAAAGAATCGTTTTGAAACTTAAGCCTCAACTTGCTCCATATAAAGTGGCTGTATTTCCACTTTTAGCTAATAAAAAAGAATTGATAGAAAAGGCAAGAAAGATATATCAACTTCTTTCAACCAAACTTAATTGTGTTTGGGATGATAGAGGAAATATTGGTAAAAGATATTTCTCACAGGATGAAATAGGTACTCCTTGGTGTGTTACTGTTGATTTTGATAGTTTAGAAGATAATACAGTGACAGTTAGGGACAGAGATACAACCAAACAGGAAAGAGTGTCTGTTGACAAACTTTCGGATTACTTTCAAAATAAATTAAGTTAGATATGAAAAAGTTTCTTCCATTAATTCTTTTTGTTTTTGGTTTAATTGTTTTGGGACTTGTCTATTTTTTTGTAATTAAATCCCCAAAGAAAACCAATGTTGTTGAGGATGATGCAACCAGTCTTATTGAAGTATCTTTGAATGAAAGACCAATTGTTTCTTTAACTCCAACTTCTGATGGGCATTGGTTGAATTTAAAGATTGAAAAAATAGAAATTCCAGGAGCTTATTCATTAGATTATGAGCTTTTATATAATCTTCCAGATGGTAGGACTCAAGGTGTACCTGGATCAATTACTTTAAACGGTCAAACGTTAATTGAAAGGGAACTTCTCTTAGGATCAGAATCTTCTGGTAAGTATAGATATGATGAAGGAGTAGAAGAAGGAACAATAACAATAAGATTCAGAAATGAAAAGGGTAAACTAATTTCTAGATTTACTACGAAATTTGTACTTCTTTCAGGAACTAAAGAACTTGAGTCTGTTGATCAAGCTTTCAGGGCAACACTTAGTAAGAATGCAAAAGGCTATTTTATAGTTATGGAAACCTTTGGAGTTCCTAAAGAATCTCTAGGTGATGTTAAATCAGGTCCTTATGGTCTTTTTTATTCTGAAACTACTACATTAAGCGGTGAGGCACAGATTGGAAGTTATAATACTTACTTATATAAAGATGGTGATTGGATTAAAGACTCCTTTAGTTCAGGAATTTTCATAGGATTAGAAGAATAATTTCTTTAGCTTCAAATAATTTGTTTTCAGGCAGATATTCCTCTTGACATTAGCGTGAAAACAATTCAAAATGGTGTATAGTGGTGAAAAGTGGTGAATACCACTCACTAAATAAAACTGCCCAAATGAAAAACTATTGTGCTAATAGGAAGTTATACTTCGACATTAAGTTCAAAAAGAAGAACTGCTATTCCCAAAAAATTTCTAGAAATACTGGGCAAGAAAATTATTCTTGCTAAATGGTATGAACAGTGTCTAGTTATTGTTAATAAGGAAGTTTGGGAAGCACTTTTAAATAAATTATCAGGTAAGGCAGAAATTGCTACAAGGCCTGTTAGAGATACGGATAGATTTATATTGGGGTCGGCCTATGAAATTGAACCGGACACTCAAGGAAGAATAGTTCTTCCAATAAATCTAGTTTCCTATGCAGGACTAAAAGAAAATCTAGTTTTTTTAGGGTTAAAAGATAGAGTAGAAATTTGGAATAAAGAAGTATGGGAAGAAAAAGAAAAAGAGATTTCGGCTAAAGCATCTGAATATATAGAAAAAATTGCAAATGAAACAAAATAAATATCATGATCCAGTTTTAATAGAAGAAGTTCTTAAGTTTATTGATAATAATAATTTTTCAGAGCCAAAAATTATCGATGCAACTTTAGGGACTGGTGGTCATACAAACGCATTTTTAAAAAGAGGCTGGAAAATACTCGGAATTGAAGTAGACAATTCGATGCTAGAAATGGCAAAAAAGAGGTTATCTAGTCAAAAGAACGGATTTTTTGTAAAAGGCAATTTTAGAAATATAGATCAGATAGCAAAGGAAAATAATTTCTTAAATCCAGAAGTAGTAATTTTTGATTTAGGAGTTTCAAATTTGCAACTTACGTCTACTGAAAGAGGATTTTCTTTTTCAGATCCTAAAGCAAATTTAGATATGAGAGTTGATGTTAGTGAGCAAGTTAAAGCAAAAGATCTTTTAAACATATTAAGAGAAGATCAGTTAAAAGAAGTTTTTTCTAAAGTAATTGATTACAATCTTTCTAAAAAAATAGCAAAAGAAGTAATTAGATTTAGGGCACAGAAAAAAATTGAAACAGTTGGTGATTTAAATCAAATCTGTGAAGTCTTACCCAAAAAAGAAGGGTTAAATAGAGCAACACTTGCTTATTTAGCTTTAAGAATTGCAGTGAATAGTGAACTTGAAAATCTTAGCGAGGCTTTACCGAAAGCTTTTGAAATATTAAAAAAAGGAGGAATTTTACTAATAATTAGTTTTCATTCAGGAGAAGACCGAATTGTTAAAGATTATTTTAAGAGTCTTTCAGGAAAAGGTTTGGCTAAGCTTTTTGAGGTAATTAAACCAAAAGATAATGAAATTGTACAAAATCCAAGATCAAGGAGTGCAATATTAAGAAGTCTTAGAAAATTATGAAAAAAAATATTAATAAACCAAAAAATCAAAAAGGTCCATTTGCCTTTTTTTGTGTTATGTTTATAGCTCTATGTGTATTTTTAGCAATAGAGTGTGCAACTAGTAACTCAGAAATAACAAAATTGATTGATTCTCAAGATTTGTTAATCAAAGAGAAGAAAGAACTAACATTAAGATTAGTAGAGGTTTCATCTTTAAATGTAATTCAAGAAAAAGCATCATCTTTAGGTTTTAACGAACCACAGAAGGTTGTATATATTCAAAAGAGCGACGAATATGTTGGTTTACTTCCTTAAGTACTAAATGCAAAAAAGGATTTCATTTCTACACTTTGGTGTGATACTAGTTTTTATTGCTATAATTCTGAGACTTTTCTATTGGCAGATAATTAAAGCAAAAGATCTATCTAAACAAGCTAAAAGCCAACATGAATTAAGTGAAGATATTCAAGCACCTAGAGGTAATATACTAGCCAACGATGGTTCATGGTTATCGGCGAGAGCAGACGCATATATTTTATATACAGAAATTCCAGATTTAAAAGATTCATCAAAAACTATTGCAAATAAAATTGCTCCTTTTTTAATTGAGGATTCAGAAGATAAGGGTTTACTCTTAGAAGAGGTAAATAGAATCCAAAGTTTACTTGATAAGAAAGAAACTGTATGGACAATACTAACAAAAAGACTAACTCCTGAAGTTAAATCAAATATTGAGGCTTTACATATAGATGGATTGGGTTTTGAGAGAATGGATATAAGAGTATATCCTGAGGCCTCATCGGCTGCACATTTACTTGGTTTTGTAGGTAAACAAGAAGATGGTTCAGATATAGGTTATTTTGGTTTAGAAGGTTATTATAATTTGTCCTTACAAGGAAAATCAGGTTTTTTTGAGCATGAAAAAGATGCGTTAGGTGAACTAATTAATGTTGATGATATTAAAGAGGTTTCAGCAATAGGTGGTGTTGATCTTCTGACAAATATAAATAAGACAGTTCAGATGTATGTTGAAAAAGAACTGAAAGAAGGAATAGAGAAATACTCTGCTAGTAGTGGAACTGTAATTGTTATGAATCCTAAAGATGGAGCTATTGTAGCTATGAGTTCTTTTCCTTCATATGAGCCAGACAAATATTGGAATTATTCGAATGATTTATTCAAGAACCCAGCAATTTCATTTAGCTTTGAACCCGGTTCTGTATTTAAGATTTTCGTAATGGCTTCAGCCTTGGATTCAAAAACAATAAAGCCAGATACGATATGTGATGTTTGTGATGGTCCATATAAAGTGGATAAATATTATATTGAGACATGGAATAATGAATATTATCCTGATTCAACTATGACTGATGTAATTGTTCATTCTGATAACGTAGGTATGTCATTTGTTTCAAGTAAGATGGGTCCAGATCTATTGTATGATTATCTGAAAAGGTTTGGTTTTGGAAATGTGACTGGAATTGATTTACAGGGTGAATTTTCTCCAGAAATTAGAGAAAAAGACAATTGGAATATAGTAGATCTTGCTACAGCATCTTTTGGTCAGGGTATTGCAGTGACTCCAATTCAATTAATTAAAGCAGGAGCTATTATTGCAAATGGAGGAATAGAAGTTACGCCTCAAGTTGTAGATAAACTTCAAGGTGAAGGATGGGTTTATGATATAAAACCCCAAACTGGTCAAAGAGTAATTAGCGAGCAGGCAGCTAAAGATGTCACAGCAATGATGGTTGAAGCTGCTAAAAATGGTGAGGCAAAATGGACATCTTTAAGAGGTTTTAATGTAGCTGGTAAAACCGGTACTGCCCAAATACCTATTGCAGGGCATTATGATGATGAGAAAACGATAGCTTCATTTATTGGTTTTGCGCCGTCTGATAATCCAAAATTTGTAATGCTGGTTACTTTACAAGAACCTCAGAGTTCTCCTTGGGCCTCGGAAACTGCAGCTCCTTTATGGTTTTCTATTGCTAAGGATTTATTTAAGTATTATAAAATTCAACCTAACGAATAAAGTAAATAAACATTAATTTTAGGTAAAAAGTTGCTAGAATTAGTATAATAGCCAATTGTTATGAATATAAGTGTAAAAGGAGGACAAGTATTATCAGGAGAAATTTTGCCTTCTGGAAGTAAAAATTCTGCTGTTTCCGTCATCCCAGCGACTATTCTTTTTGATAAAAAAGTAATCTTAAAAAATATCCCCAATATTACAGATGTAAATAAAATTCTAAATATTATGTCTAAATTAGGTTCTAAGTATGATTGGAATAAAGAAGAAGGAACGTTGGAAATTGATAATTCTAAACTTACTTTGCTTGATTTAGGTCCAGATGATTTGGGTAAAATTAGAGGGACATCTCTTTTTTGGGGACCTATTCTTTCAAGATTCAAAAAAATAAATTTTTCAGGTATACCTAGTGGATGTACTTTAGGATATAGAACTTTAGAGCCCCATTTTCAGGCTTTTGAGGATTTGGGAGTAAATGTAAAACAAAGAGGATTAACTGTTGAGATGCTTGTTAATGGTGAAACTGCAAAAGAAATTTGGCTTAAAGAAATGAGTCCAACTACCACTGGAAATGTTTTAATGTTTACAGCTTCAGTAAAAGGAAAAACTAGAATTGTAGGAGCAGCTTCAGAACCTCAAGTTCAGGATTTATGCAATTTATTGATTAAATCCGGAGTAAAAATTTCTGGAATTGGTTCTAGCATCCTAGAAGTTGAAGGAACTGATTCATTTTCTTCTTTCGAACATGAAATTTTAAGTGACCATTATGAAATTGCTACGTTTATTGCTTTAGTAGTAGCTACAAAAGGAAAAATTGTTGTTAAGAAAGCTTTACCAGAACTTTTTAAACAAATTTCCTGGTTTTTTTCAAAATTTGGTGTGGAGATTAAATATGATGGGGATACTGCAACAGTAGAAGCTCCAGAAAGACTTTTAATTAATGAAGATCCGGAAAAAAGATATTTATCAGTAAAAGCTCAGCCTTGGCCAGGTCTACCGGTTGATATATTGCCACTTTTTATTCCTTTAGCTCTATCTGCTGAAAAAGGACAAGTACTTTTTCATAACTGGATGTATGATTCCGGACTTTTTTGGACCAATGAATTAAAGAAACTAGGTGCAAATATCTTAATGTGTGATCCTCATAGGGTGATTGTAACTGCAGGAAATAAACTCCATGGTGCAGAAATGGAAGCTCCCTATATAATTCGGGCAACAGTTGCAATGGTTATGGCAGCAATGATTGCTCAAGGAGAGTCAACAATTATTAATGCTGAAGCTTTATATAGAGGGCATCCTGATTTTGCAAATAAACTATCAAGTTTAGGAGCTTCAATTAAAGAAATTAAATAAAATGATACTTTCTAATTTATTATCTAATTGTGATTTTATTCAGTTTTTTGGACTAAAAAATATTGAAATAAATGGAATTACAGATAATTCAAATGAGATTAAAAAAGGTTTTTTATTTGTTGCAATAAAAGGAGAGCATTTTGATTCTCATCAAAAAATTGATGAAGTCATTAATAAAGGTGCTATTTGTGTTATTGGCCAAATTAAACCTCAAGAAAAGTGGTATAAAAATAGTACATATATTCAAGTAGGTGATTCGAGAAAAATATTATCGATAGTTTGTTCCAATTGGTTTGATAATCCTTCAAAAAAATTAAAAGTGATAGGAGTTACAGGAACAGATGGAAAAACTACTACCTCTTCAATGATCTATTCAATACTTAGTGCTGCAAATAAGAAGGTGGGTTTAGTTACATCTGTTGCGGCAAAAATTAATGGAAAAAATTATGATACTGGTTTCCATGTAACTAACCCTGAACCTTATCAACTTCAGGAACTACTATTTAAAATGGTTAAAAATGATTGTGAGTATGCAGTTTTAGAGGTTACTTCTCACGGAATAAAGCAGAAAAGAATATATGGAATAGATTTTGATGCTACAGTTTTAACTAATATTACACCTGAACATTTGGATTACCATAAAACTTTTAGAGATTACAAAAACACAAAAATTAATTTTTTACTTTCTTCGAATAAAATAATTACAAATTTTTCTGATAAATCATTTCGAGATATCAGAAAAGCTATTAAAAAACAAAACTTAATAAGTTATGGATTAGAAAATAAAGCTGACTTATTTGCATCAGATATAAAAGAAAAAATGGATGGAATAAGTTTTATCCTTAGTGAAGGTTCAGAAAAAATACAAATCAATTCTTCTTTTTTTGGAATTTATAATGTTAGTAATTGCCTTGCTGCGGTTGCAGCTTCAAGGCAATTTGATATTGATTACAAAACAATTTATGAAGCAATGAAAAAGTTTAGGCTTCCTCAAGGGAGATTGGAAAAAATTGAGACTGAAATGAATTTCAATATTTTTGTAGATTTTGCACATACACCAAATGCTTTGGAAGAAACCCTAAAAATTTTAAAAAGAAGAACTAGAGGTAAATTAATTTCTATTTTTGGTTGTGCTGGAGAAAGAGATAAAACGAAAAGAATAAGTATGGGTCAAATTGCAACTAAATATTCAGATTTTTCTATTTTTACTGCTGAAGATCCTAGAGGAGAAAATCTTTATAAAATACTTTCTAAACAAAAAGAAGGCGCTTTAAAAAATAGTGTTTCAGAAGTCAGGTTTGGTTTGGATTTTAATAAACATATATTTAATATTAAGTCTAAATATTTTGCTGTTATTCCAGAGAGACACGAGGCAATAGCTTTTGCCTTATTAAAAATTGCAAGAAAAGGAGATACTGTTGTAATTTTGGGAAAAGGTCATGAAAAAAGTATGGCTTATAAAAATATTGAGCATCCATGGTCTGACCAGGAGATGGTTAAAAATATATTGTCAAATGGAAAAGACATTGCTGCAATAGTATTGGCTGCAGGTAAAGGTACAAGAATGGGTTCATTTACTCCAAAAGCCTTAAGTGAAATTGCAGGTAGACCGATGATTTCTTATACTCTAGAAAATTTAAGAAGGTCTGCCTTTAGAGAAATAATACTAGTTGTTGGTTACAAAAAAGATCAAGTAATTAAGGAAACATCAGGTGCACTAAAATTTGCCTATCAGGAAAAGACATTGGGTACTGCTGACGCTGCTGCTAAAGGTTTAATTAAGATAGGGAAGGATATTAATACAATTGTTGTTTTAAATGGTGATGATAGTGCTTTTTATAGGCCAAAAACAATTAAAGAAATTATTGATTCTCATTACCAGAGTAAGGCTGTTGTCTCATTTGTCTCGTTAATAAAGGAAAATCCAGAAGGTTTAGGAAGAGTTATTAGAAATGAAAAAGGAGAACTTGTTTCAATTATTGAAGAAAAAGAATCAAATTTTGAACAAAAACAAATTAAGGAAGTAAATGATGGATTATATGTTTTTAATAGAGATTGGTTAAAAAATAATATTGGTAAGGTTAAAAAAAGTATTGTCGGAGAATACTATATTGTTGATCTAATTAAATTAGCATTAAAACAAAATAAGAAAGTAAATGTTTTTCAGCTTAAAAGTACTGATGAGTGGCAAGGTGTAAATACTCCTGAGCAATTAAAAGAAGCAAATAATAAAATGTTAAAAAGATTATCTAAATGGAATTAAATAAGCTAAAGAAAATTCATTTTACAGGTATCAAAGGTGTAGCTATGACTTCCCTTGCTCTTTGTGCACAAGATCAAAATATCCTTGTAACAGGTAGTGATACAGATGAAATTTTTGTGACAGATGAGGTTTTAAAAGAAAGGAATATTAAATGGGATATTGGGTTTAATAAAACCAATTGGTACAGTAAACCTGACTTGTTAATTACAACAGGAGCACATAACGGTTTTAAAAATAAAGAGGTAGTTTCAGCTAAAAAAAATCATATTCCTGTAATATCCCAGGCAGAAGCTTTAAATTTATTTTCTGAAGGTAAGAAACTAATTTCTGTTTGTGGCGTTGGAGGAAAAACATCGATATCTTCAATAATCGCTTCTGTATTTGAAATTAATAACATTGATATTTCTTATGCGATAGGTGTTGGAAAAATCTATCCAATAGGTTATGGTGGAAAGTTTTCAAAAAGTTCTAGATATTTTATTTGCGAAGCAGACGAGTTTGTTATTTCTCCTGGAGTTGATGATAGACCAAAGTTTTCTCTTCTATCTCCTAAAATTATTGTTGTTACTAACATAGAACATGATCATCCTGATATATATCCTTCAATTGCTGATACTAAAAATGCATATCTTAATTTTTTTAAAAAGCTTCCTGAAGATGGATTGTTAATTGCTTTTAAAGATAATAAAAATACGATGGATGTTGTTAATAAGTTAAAAGATATTTCTGTTATTACGTATGGTTTTGATGAAAAATCTGATTGGAGAATAACTGATATTTTAGTGGAGAACGGATTTCAGAAAGTTTGTTTTATAGATCCAGAGAAGAATAAATATTCTATAAAGTTGCAGATTCCTGGTAAATATAATGCTCTAAATGCATTAGCAGCATTTATCGTAACTAAAAATACTGGAATAAAGGAAAACGAGATTATAAACGGCTTAGAAAGTTTTATAGGGACACAAAGGAGATTCCAAAAAATTGGATTTAGTAAAAATGGGATTTTGGTGTATGACGATTATGCTCATCATCCTAATGAAATAAGAAACGTAATTGAAACTGCAAGAACATTTTTTCCAACAAAAAGAATTATCTCAATTTTTCAACCTCACACGTATTCAAGAACTAAATCATTATTTTCAGAATTTTCAAACGCGTTTAGTAAAAGTGATATTGTCCTTTTAATGGATATATATTCCTCTGCTAGAGAAAAGGTCGATTCTTCAGTTTCATCTAAACAGTTAGCAAAAGAAATTTCTAAAAAACAAAAAGGTATATTCTATACAGCCAATCACAGAGACGCATTCGAATGGTTAAGACAGAATGCAAAGAAAGATGATTTAGTAATTACAATGGGTGCAGGTAATGTTTTTTATTTAGATAATGAAATCTTAAAGATATAAAAATGATTAAAATAAGGAAAGTCTTAGAAGATTCTAAAATAAATTTTAAGGAGAATGTCTCTTTAAAAAAGTTTACAACAACAAAAGTTGGAGGTAAGGCAAAGTATTTTGTTGTTATTAAGAGGGAAAACGATTTTATAAAAATATTCAATTTAGTAAAAAAATATAATGTTAATTATTTAATTATTGGCGGAGGTAGCAATCTATTGATTAGTGACGAAGTATTTAAGGGAATTGTTATTTTAAATAGAGTTATTGGAATTAGTTTAGAAGATGAACATGTTAATGTTAAAAGCGGTACTTCTTTAATAAAATTGGTTAGGTATTCTGTTAATAAAGGTTTATTAGGTCTTGAAGATTTAGCTGGTATTCCTGGAACAGTTGGTGGAGGAATATATGGAAATGCTGGAGCATATGGTAAATCAGTCTCAGACTGCCTAGAAAAAGTAAAAATCACCGATGGAAATAAAATTTATTGGTTAACAAAGAAAGATTGTACCTTTTCTTATAGAGATAGTAATTTTAAAAAAGATAAAAAATTAATTTTAGAAGTACGATTTAAATTAACAAAAGGGAACAAAAAGATAGTAAAAGATAAGTTTGATAAAGTTTTAGAAGATAGACAAAAAAAATATAAGAGAGGAATATATTGTCCAGGTTCTTTTTTTAAGAATATAGAAGTAAAAGATCTTTCAAAGTCTGTTCTTTCTAGGATTCCAATAGGAAAGATTGTTTATGGAAAAATTCCAGCAGGATTTTTACTTGAGTCCGTTTCTGCAAAAGGTTTTAAAGTTGGAAACATAGAAGTGTCTGAAAAACATGCAAACTTTTTTATTAATAAAGGAGGAGGATTGGCTAAGGATTTTTATAATTTGGCAATGATTTTGAAGAAAAAGGTTTTTAAAAAATATGGAATATCTCTTGAACCAGAAGTTCAAGTAATCGGATTTAAAAATGAATAATAAAAAAATTGCAATTATTGGTTTTGGTTTAGAAGGTCATGATTTAGTTCGATATTTTATTAATGAAGGTTTTGATATTACTGTATTTGATAGCAAAGAAAAAAGAGAATTAAAAATTCCAAATGATTTTGAAAAAGTAAATTTTATTACAGGGAAAGAATATTTGTCAGGTAATTTAAGTATTTATAAGACAATTTATCGTTCACCTGGAGTTTATAGATATAAAAGAAAATTAATCGAAGCAGAAAAGCAAGGTGTAATAATTTCAAGTGCGATTCAATTATTTTTTGATAAATGTCCTGGTAAAATTATTGCTGTAACTGGTACAAAAGGAAAAGGTACAACTTCAACTCTTATTTATAATATTCTTAAAAAATCTGGAAAAGACGTATATCTTGTGGGTAATATTGGTAATCCGTTTTTAGAAATACTTCCAAAATTAAGTAATAAATCTTTAGTTATTATGGAATTATCTTCGTTTCAATTAATAGATTTGATAAAGTCACCACATATTGCAGTTATTTTAAATATTACTGAAGACCATTTGGATTGGCACAAAGATAAAGAAGAATATGTTAATGCAAAGAAGAATATTCTTATTCATCAATCAGGAAAAGATTTTGCCATTATAAATTCTGATTATGAAATACCCAAAAGTTTTATAAACCTGACTAAGGCTAAAGTTTATTTGACTAGTGTCAAGAAAGAAGTAGATGGTTGTTTTGTTTTAAATAAAGAAATAGTTTTAAACATCGGAAAGAAGAAAGATGTTGTTGGTAATGTTAATTCCTTAATATTAAAAGGGAAACATAATTGGGAGAATATTAACTCAGCTATCTTAGCAGCTTATTTAGCAGGTGCTGATCTTCAATCAATAAAAGAAGAACCATTTTCTTTTAAGGGTTTGGAACATAGGTTAGAATTTGTAAGAACTTTTAAGGGAATTAATTTTTATAACGATTCATTCGCAACAGGACCACAACCTACGATTGCTGCAATAAATTCCTTTAATGAACCATTGACTATTATTTTAGGAGGGTATGATAAAGGATTAAATTACTTAGGTTTAATAGAAGTTATTAATAAATATGATAATGACTTAAGAATTATTTTAATAGGTGACTTACAAGGAAAGATTTATGATTTGTTGTCAAAATCTTTTATCGGAAAAAATATTTATAAGCTTAATAAAAGTACGATGAGAGAAATAGTTGAAAAAGCGGTTGAGATTACTCCTAAAAATGGAATTGTGCTTCTATCTCCTGCGGCTGCTTCTTTTGATATGTTCAAAAATTATAAAGAAAGAGGGAAGCTTTTTAAAAAAGCTGTTTTAGAACTTAAATAATAATTATATGGATAATAGACCTATTGGAGTTTTCGATTCTGGGTTGGGTGGATTGACGGTTGTAAAAGAAATTAAAAAGGTTTTGCCAAATGAACAAATTGTTTATTTGGGAGATACCGCAAGAGTTCCGTATGGAACTAGAAGTAAAGAAACAATAATTAAGTTTGCGATTGAAGATGCAAACTTTCTGTTTAAGAAAAATGTAAAATGCATAGTTGTTGCTTGTAATAGTGTTTCTTCAGTTGCTACCGATATATTAAAAAATAAATATAAGATTCCCATTTTCAATATGATAACCCCTACTTGTGAATATGTTGGAAAAATCAAAAGATTAAAGAGAGTCGGGATTATTGGTACAACTGTCACTGTTGAAAGTAACACATATAAAAATAATCTTAAAAAATATAACAAAAAGCTTTCAGTTTTTCAGAACAAAGCTCCACTTCTGGTTCCATTAGTTGAAGAGGGGGAAGTTAATAGTAATTTTACTTATGAAATTGTGAAGACATATTTGTCTCCATTAATTCAAGATAAAGTAGATTCAGTTATTTTAGGTTGTACACATTATCCAGTACTAATGAGTCTATTTAAAAAGATATTAGGAAATAATGTTCTATTGATTGATCCTGCTGTGTATACATCAAAAAACATCTTTGAATATCTTTCAAAAAATAATCTGCTTAGTTCTTCAAATAATAAACAAGACGATTTTTTCTTTTTGACAGATTTGTCGCCAAGAAGTGCTGATTTAATAAACATATTTCTAGAAGAGAAAATTAGTCTTAAAATTAAGCAAATCAATCTTGAAAAAAGATATAATGAATAGAATGGCAACCGAAAATATTTACATTGTTCATGGCTGGTCAAGCGATAAAGATAATTTTGGAAAATGGTCAGAATTTATCAATTATTTAAATAATGACTACAAAGTAATATTTTTAAAAATTCCGGGTTTGGATTTTTCCACAAAAGATTCGTGGAATTTGGATAAATATGTTAGTTGGCTTGATAAAGAGATACAAGAAGATTCGTTTTTAATTGGCCATTCGTTTGGTGGACAATTAAGTATTAAATATGCGTCAAAATTTCCTACTAAAATTAAGAAAGTTGTTTTGATTGACAGTTCTGGGATTATTGATAAATCTGTAATTAAGGTTGTAAAAAGAAATGTTTTTAAATTTGTTACAAAAGTCGGAAAAAGAATTACTAAAAGTAAAGAAACACGTAAATTTCTTTACTATCTTGCAAGAGAAAGAGATTATTACGATGCTGATCCGATATTGAGAGAAACAATGAAGAATATTTTAAGCGAAGAAATATTAGATTCTGCGAAGAATATAAAATGCCCAACTTTAATTATTTGGGGTAAGGGTGATAGGGTAACACCTACAAAAAACGCAAAACAATTAAATGATCTTATTCAAGATAGTAGTTTAGTTTTTATTGATAATGCAAGGCATTCTCCTCAATTTACACATTCGAAAGAAGTATCAAAGATATGTGTAAACTTTTTTAGAAAAAAATGATAAATAATTACATGTTCTATGTTGTTGTATTGATTTATCTAATTTTTATTTTAATAAGAATATTAAGGTGGCTTGCAGTAATTCAACAGAAAGAATATAGACTTGATAGATTACTAACTTTTCTAAAGTCGAAAGAGGGCAAAAAAGTTTTTTTTAAATTATTTCCAATTAAGGAACTAAAGGATATTAAATCAATTAAAAGACCTGTACGAACTTTAAGGGTTATGTTGTTTTTTTCTTTTAGTGTTTTCTTTTTAATACTTCCTTTTATTATCTTAAATAAATATTTATATATACTAATCTATCTTTTCTTTTGTTACTTACTAATACCTTTAGTTTTTCTTTTGTTAAGTTTATTAACGGATATTATTAAAAAACTTGTAGAGTTTATTCTTTTAGACAGAGCCAAGACAGTCATTAATAAAGATAAACCTATTGTTATTGGTATTACTGGTAGTTATGGTAAGACTATAAGTAAAGAATTAATATCACAGGTTTTATCAAAAAAATATTCTGTATATAAAACACCACAATCATTTAATACGCCGATATCCGTGGCTCTTTCGATTATAAAGTCATATAAGGGACAGAAAATTGCAGTTATAGAGTATGCGGCATACAAGATAGGTGAAATAAAAAGAATTTCAAAGTATATAAGGCCTGATGTTGCTGTGATAACAGGAATATCGGATCAGCACCTTGCACTTTTTGGAAATGTTCAAAATTTAATTAAGGCAAAATCAGAATTAGTTTTAGCTCTTCCTGAAGGATCAACTGTTTTTTGTGGTTCTGAAGACTCCAAGACAAAAAAAGTTTGTAGCATGAGAAGCAATGTTAAAGTAATTAAATGTAAAGATCTGATTAAAGAAAACCAAATACAAGATATTACCTTGAATAAAGGTTTTCATTTAGAGTTTAGATATAAAAATGAATTAATTGGAACAAAACTATTTGGAAAACATTATATAGATGCAGTTATCAATTCTGTAGCTATCGGAAATTATTTTCATATTGATGATAAAGATATTTCTTCTGCATTGAAAAATTTTGATTCTAAAGAGAAAATGACAATTTCTATAAAAACAAATAATAGAGGATCTTTAGTTATTGACGATGGACGAAGTAGTAATTCAAAAGGTTTTAAATCTGCAATTGATTTAGCTAAAGAAGTTGATTTAAAGAAAAAAGGTATTTATGAAAGTCGAGTATTAATAACACGAGGTATAGTGGATTTAGGAGAACAGTCTAATGCAATTCATAAAGAAATTGCATTAAAAGCAAGAGAAGTATTTGACAGAGTATTCTATTTAGGACTTGATGGAGATGAAGAATTTAAAAATATATTTAATAATGATTTTGTAAGTGATGTTGTTAAGATAAAAGATTTTCTAACAAATTCTCAAAAAAATCTATACTTACTCGAAGGAAAATTGCCTAAATGGGTATATGATTTACTATTATGAAAGCTATTTTTAACAGTTTAGGATCCGGTTACGATAAATATAAATGTTGGTTTTCTTTAATGCAAATATTTAATCGTAATAATGATTATAAAAAACTCAAAGAATACTTTATCAAAAAATATAATGGACAAGTTTTTTTCTTTTATAAAGGTAGAGATGCTATAGAGTTTGTATTAAGAAAATATAGAATTGGTAAAGGAGATGTTGTTGCAACACAGGCATTTTCTTGCTTCGCTGTAGAGCAAGGTATAAAAAGAGCGGAAGCAGAAATTACTTATGTAGATTTAAGTGAAAATTCAGTTTCTCCCACTCTAGTAAATTTCAAAAATACTTATAAAAAAGTTAACAATATTAAGGCGATAATTCTTCAATATACATTCGGTTTTTCTAAAGAAGTAGAGGAGATTTCTAAGTGGTGTAAAGAAAATAGTATCTTATTAATTGAAGATTTGGCACAGTCATTTGGATCAGAATCCTTAACTGGAAAAAAATTGGGCGGATTTTCTGATGCTTTAATATTTTCTTTTGGAAAGGACAAAATAATTGATGGACTTTCAGGAGGTATGGCAGTATTAAAAAATAAAAGATTTTTAAAAATGAAAGATGAGTTAAATTTAGCTGCCGTACCTAAAGCAGCAATTTATAAGGATTTATTGTATCCATTTATAACATCAGTTATTAGAAAGACATATAAAATTGGTATAGGTAAGGTAATTTTTGTCGTAGCTAAAAAATTAGGAATTATCTATTCGTCCGTATCTGAAAAATTCTTAGCGAGTGACTTTCCACATAAATATTCTTCTTTAGTTTTGTATTCACTTAATAAATTGGATCAGGATATAAAACACAGAAAGCTTATTTCCAAGAATTATTTAAAAATTAAAAATGGTAAATTTTTAGTGACAGCCTCAGATATTAGCAGATCTACTTGCCTTCGTTTTCCATTACTAGTTAATAATCCAATAAAAGTTATTAAATATTTAAAAAATAATAATATTTATATTTCTGATCGATGGTATAAACAACCAGTTGATTGTGGTTCTACAATTTGTACCTCCGATTACAAGTCAGGTTCATGTCCGAATGCTGAATATATATCAAAGAATATATTAAATTTACCAACTCATAGAGAAATTGATATCAATGTCTCTAACCATATAGTTAATTTATTAAATAATTACAATGGATAATTTTTCTATAAAAGAAATAACTAATAAGAAAAATTGGGAAGAATATTCTATTAAAAATAGTGACATTAATTTTTTACAATCATGGAGTTGGGGAGAATTTCAAAAAAATTTAGGGAAAAGTATCGGAAGATTTGGTATATTTGTTGGTGATAAACAGGTTGGTTGTTTTCAATATATTGTTGAAGACGCTAAAAGAGGAAGATATCTTGCAATTGCTGGTGGGCCAATTATAGAGTGGAAAAATTTAAGTCAAAAATATATTCTCCAACTTTGGAAAGAAATTAAAGAGATTTCTTTAAAACAAAATTGTGTTTTTATCAGATTAAGACTTCAAGATAAAGACAATAAAGAATTACGGAAAAGAATGAAATCTTATGGTTTTGTTTTTGCCCCAATGCATTTGACTGCAGATTTAACTCATAAATTAGATTTGACTCTTACAGAAGAGGAAATTTTAAAGGATATGAGAAAAACTACAAGATATGAAATAAGAAAAGCAGAAAGAAATGGGGTTAAAATAGAATTTTCTAAAAATGTTAAGGAATTAAAAGATTTTTATAAATATCAAATAGAACTTTCAAAAAAACATGGTTTTGTTCCTTTTTCTTATGAATTTCTCTTAAGACAATTTGAAGCCTTTTTGGAAGATGATAGAGTTCTTTTAATTCACGCGAAAAAAAATAATAAACTTCTCTCTACTGCCTTTGTGATATTTTTTAATGGTGAAGCAGTTTACCACTATGGAATATCTACCTTTGAAAATAATAGGTACCCTGGGAGTTATTTGTGTCAGTGGGCTGCAATAAAAGAGGCTAAATTGAGAAACTGCAAAAGTTACAATTTCTGGGGTGTTTCTCCAATAAACAAGAAAAATCATAGGTTTGCTGGAGTAAGTTTATTTAAGAGAGGTTTTGGAGGATTTGATTTTGCCTATTTGCCTACAATGGATTTACCAATTAGTTGGGAATATATTTTTACCTGGTTATTTGAATCAATTCGGAAAAAACTGAGACATCTTTAAATAGGTTTGAGGTTGTTAATAGATTCATCCATGTTTATAATTATCCCTAGAATATGACATCTCCAAACTTATTATCTTTAATTTTAGGTATAGTCATTTTTTCATTTTTGGTTACAAGTCTTTCGGTTGTTCCTTTTATTAACTTTCTTTATAAGATGAAACTAACAAGGAAGAAGGAAGCTCCAAAGAATGGGACAATTCCTCTATTTGATAAATTACATGATAAAAAGGCTGGAACCCCTGTTGGGGGAGGAATACTTCTTATTGTCATAATATCTGTCCTTTTCGCACTTGTTTTTTCTTTTGCTTCCAAAATGGGTGTTTTTATTCGAAGTGCTTTTAATTTGAAATATGAACTTTTAATTGTTTTTTTTACCTTCATTTCTTTTGGGTTAATTGGTCTTTCAGATGATCTTATTAAAATATTTGGAAAACCAAGAAAAGGTTTAAAAGGATTGTGGTTTGGACTAAGTAGATGGCAAAAATTTGCTCTACAGTGGTTGTTTGCTCTTATTATTGGCTATGCAATTTATAAATACCTTGGAATACAGATACTTCATATTCCTTTTGTTTCTAAAACATTATATTTAGGTCCTTTGTACGTTCCTTTTGCTGCATTTACAATAGTTTCTTTTACAAATGCTTTTAACATTACAGATGGATTAGATGGACTTGCTTCGGGATTACTGCTCATTTGTTTGACTGCTTTTGGTGTAATTATTGCGAGTAGTTTGGATACTCCACTTTCAATATTTATTGCTTTGTGGATAGGTTCTTTGATTGCTTTTCTTTATTTTAATGTTTGGCCTGCAAGAATATTTCTAGGAGATACTGGGGCTTTATCTTTTGGAGCTACACTGGCAGTAATTGGCTTATTAAGTGGAAGTATTATTGCGCTTATTATAATAGGAGGAATTTTTGTCATCGAGATATTATCTTCTGCATTTCAAATGATTGGTTGGAAGTATTTAAAACGTGCTATTCTTCCGTTGAGTCCAATACATAATACCTTTCTTGTAATGGGGTGGGAAGAATCTAAAATTGTTTTTAGAGCTTGGCTTGCCGGAATTATTCTTGCGATCTTCGGTCTTTGGTTGGCAACTATTTAAGCGTGTATAAAAAACTTCTCAATAAACAAAAAAATAGTGTTGATAAAAATTTTTTTTATATCACTTTAGTACTTACAGTATTAGGATTAATTGCCGTAGCTGATGCTTCAGCTCCACAAGCTTTAAATGTTTTTAACGATAGATTTTATTTTTTAAAGCAGCAATCTGTCTGGGCTTTAATAGGAATTATTTTAATGTTTGTTGTTTCGCAAATAAATTACAAAATTTGGGAAAAAGTTGCTGTACCAGCATTTATTATTAGTATTTTGTTTCTAATAGCAGTATTACTTCCCAGTTTAGGTTCAAAATTTTTAGGTGCAAGAAGATGGATATATATAGGTCCAATATCTATTCAGCCAGCAGAATTCGTTAAACTTTCTTTAGCAATATATTTTGCTAAAGTTGCAGAAAAAGAAAAACAGTTGTTAAGTTATTTTATTCCTTTAGTACTGGTTATATTTTTAATAATGCTTCAGCCTGATTTAGGAACTACTTTAGTAGTGGTTGCTATTGGTATGTCTGAAATTTTTGTATCTGGAATCAAACTAGTATATTTTTTTGGTGCTTCAATTATTGGAATTTTAGGAGGTGCAGGAGTTATTTTTTCATCAAGTTATAGAAAGGCAAGATTATTAACTTTTTTACAACAATCGCAAGATCCATTGGGAAAAGATTATCATATTAGGCAAATTCTTTTAGCTTTAGGATCAGGTGGAATTTTTGGAGTAGGTTTAGGACAATCAAGACAAAAGTTTTTATTTTTACCAGAAGCTGCTACAGACTCTGTATTTGCTGTAATTGCAGAAGAAATCGGATTTATAGGAGCATTGGCAGTAATTTTTTTACTTTTCTTATTTATTAAATTTGCATTTAGGATTGCAAAAAATGCTCCTGATACCTTTTCTAAGGTTCTTGCGACTGGAATAACTTTTTGGATTAGTTCTCAAGTGATTTTTAATATTGGTTCCAATGTTGCTTTAGTTCCTCTAACTGGAATTCCTTTACCATTTTTTTCTTATGGGGGATCTGCTTTGACGATGTTGCTTTTTGCAAGCGGTATACTGTTAAATATCTCTAAGTATGAAAAAAAATAATAAAATTATTTTAACAGGTGGCCATGCTGGAACAACTGCACTTTCAGTTGTTGAAGAAATTAATAAACAAGAGCTTGATTGGGAAATTCATTGGATAGGATCAAAAAAATCAATAGAAGGTAAAAAAGCTTTAAGCTTAGAATTTAACTATTTAAAGAAATTTAATGTTGAATTTCATCCAATAATATTTGGAAAATTACAAAGGAAATTTTCTATATGGACCTTTTTTACTTTTTTTAAAATTCCAATAGGATTTATTCAAGCTTTTTATTATTTAATGACAATTAAACCTTTTGTTGTGCTTTCTTTTGGTGGTTTTGCATCATTTCCTGTAGTTGTCGTTTCAAAAATATTGAGAGTTCCAGTTTTAATTCATGAACAAACAACAGTAGCGGGAAGATCAAATATGCTTTCTTCAAAGTTTGCAGATAAAGTTCTACTCTCAAGAGAGAGTAGTAAAGAATATTTTTCTAAAGATAAATGTTTAGTTGTTGGAAATCCAATCCTTTCTCAATATTTTAAAGATAATAAAAGTTTAAAAGCTGATAATAAAAAAACAATATTTATTATGGGTGGTTCAAGAGGCTCACAACAAATAAATAAAATAATTAAGCAGGTTTTAATAAAGTTATTGGACAAATATAAGATAATCCATTTGACTGGCGAGATTGATTATAAGGAATTTAAGAAATTGAAAAGCGATATAGTTAATGATAAATCTAAAAATTATCATATTTTTTCATCAGTTGATCCGTATGAAATGCTAGAAATATATAATAATTCGCAGTTAGTTATTTCTAGGGCCGGTGCTAACACTATCTCTGAATTAATTGCTTTGAATAAACCTTCAATATTTATTCCGATTCCTTGGTCTTACCTTAATGAACAAGAGAAAAATGCTCAATTCGCATCTAAATATATTCCTGCAGTCATTTTAGATCAAAATAATATATCTGAAGAAAAACTTTTGACTGGAATTAAATATTTAATTAATTTTGATAATATAACTACAAAAAATGATTTTTTAGATAAAGAAGCTTCACAAAGAATAGTGAATTTACTGAACAAATATTTTAAGTGAAAAAAGTATTCAGAAAAGTATTATTAGTCCTTCCGTTATTACTAGTTATTTTTGCTATTTTTGTTATACCAAAGCTAATTGTTGTAAAAAATATAGTTTGCGATAGTCAGTATGATACTTGCGATCAGAGGATAATAAATGAGATTAATAAATCTATTAATAAAAAATTGTCTTTAGCCAAAAAAGAAATTAAATTCTATCTCGAAAATAATTATCATATTAGAGATTTTTCTGTACAGTATAAAATTCCAAGTAGTTTAAAAATAAATATAGTTGTAGAAAAAGCTAAATATTGTCTCAAGAGTCAACTTAATGATGTTTATTCTTATATTAATAAAGATGGTGTGGTTTTAGAACTTAGAGAAAATTGTAATTTACCTATTATTTATATTAAAGGTAAAAATTTTAATGTTGGTGAAAAGGTAAACATTGAGTATCTAACTGCTTTGAATTTGATTGATCAGATTTTTATTTCTTACAATATAAAAGAAGGTAATATAGTTGATAACTATATGGAAGTTTTGTTTAATCAAGGCTATAAAGTCCTTTTCCCTTTAGATAAAGATAATCAGATACTTTTAGGTTCTCTTAGATTAATAATTAACAGGTTGAATACTGAAGAATCTGAATCTAGAATTATAGAAGACAGGATTAACGTTATTGACTTAAGGTATGAAAATCCTGTATTAAGATAGTTAGTCGTTTTTAATATGAATAAAAATAGAATTATTGCTGGAATAGAATTAGGATCTTCTAAAATTGCTACTGTAATATCCCAGGTCAATTATGATCAAGTTAGTTTTGAAAAGACTATTAATATAGTAGGAGTTGCTGCAAGTGATTCAAAAGGAATTAAAAAAGGTCAGATAGTTGACATAGAAGCAGCTGTAGAATCAATAATTAGTTCAGTTGAAGCAGCTGAAAGAATGGCGGGTTATCATCTGGATTCTGCCTTTATAGCTTTAGGTGGAGCACATCTTCATTCTCAAAATTCCCACGGAGTTGTTGCTGTTTCAGACCCTAATGGAGAAATATCTGTAAGTGACATTGAAAGAGTAATTGAGGCAGCTTCTGCAATTTCACTTCCTCAATCAAGAGAAATTATCCATGTACTACCTAGAGAATTTATTGTAGATGGAGAAAGTGGTGTTAAAGATGCAGTAGGCATGACTGGAGTTAGGCTTGAAGTAGATACTCATATAATTACAGCAGCTGCTCCAGCAATGAAGAATATTAAGAAGGCGATTAATGAAGTAGGGATTCAAATTGAAGATTTTGTTTTTAGTGGATATGCTGCAGCGGAATCTTCACTAACAAATACTGAGAAAGAATTAGGATGTGTCTTAGTAGATATTGGAGGAGGCGCAACTTCTGTTGCAGCTTTTTTGGATGGATCACTTACTTATTCGGGTGTAATTCCAATAGGTGCAAGAAATGTAACAAATGATTTAGCTATTGGTTTAAGGGTTTCCTTGGAAAATGCTGAGAAAATAAAAATTGCTCTTTCAGATTCTGAAAAGAATAAAAATAAAGATGCTTCGGATGATTTGGATTTAGTTGAACTTGGCATTACAGAAACTAAGAAAGTATCAAAAAAGACTTTAACAGAAGGAATAATAAGGCCTAGGCTTAATGAAATATTTACAATGGTTAGACTTGAACTTGAAAGAGCTCAAATTGAAAATAAAATTCCATCTGGTGTAATTATTACTGGTGGTGGTGCAGAGACTGTCGGAGTAGTAGATTCAGCTAGGAGAATGATGTCACTTCCTGTAAGAGTCGGAAGGCCAAGAGGTGTAAAAGGATTAATTGATGATATTATTAACCCTTCATTTTCAGTTCCAGTAGGTTTAGTTTTATATGGAGCTAATAATGAACCAAAAGAAAACTTGAACTCTTTTACAAGAAAGTTTAAACTGCCATCAGTCGGAATTGCAGGTAAAGTGGTTGACATAATAAAAAATCTTCTGCCTTAAATAATTAATAGATTGAATTTTTCTCCTGCTCTATGTAAAATCACGCATACAACAAAATTATGGCATTAGTAAAACCAGATTCAGCAAGAATTGCAAAAATAAAAGTTATTGGTGTTGGCGGCGGTGGAGGCAACGCAGTATCTTCAATGTTAGAAAGCGAAAATATTTCAGGAGTGGAATTTGTTGCAATGAATACTGATGCACAAGTCTTACTTGCCAATAAAGCTCCTACAAAAATTCAAATTGGTGAAAAAATTACTAAAGGTTTGGGTGTGGGAGGAAATCCTGATATTGGGGAACAGGCAGCTGAGGAATCAATTGAAAAAATCAAAGAATTAGTTTTGGATACTGACATGGTTTTTGTTACTGCAGGGATGGGTGGAGGAACAGGAACTGGAGCAGCACCAGTTGTGGCAAGAGCAGCAAAAGAAGCTGGAGCATTAACAGTAGGTATTGTAACTAAACCTTTTTCTTTTGAGGGTACAAGAAGATCAGTATTAGCTGAAGATGGAATAGAAAAACTTAAACAAGAGGTAGATACATTAATAGTCATTCCTAATCAAAGATTAATGGATGTTATTGATAGAAAAATGACACTTTTAGAAGCTTTTAAGGTTGTTGATTCTGTTCTAGGTCAGGCAGTTTTAGGAATTTCTGAAATTATTACAGTACCAGGTCTTGTAAACGTTGATTTTGCTGATGTTAAAGCGATTATGAAATCAGCAGGCAGTGCACTTCTAGGAATTGGTACAGGAGTTGGGGAAAATAGAGCGCAAATGGCAGCTAGAGCTGCAATTTCTTCACCACTTCTTGATTTATCAATTGAAGGAGCTAGAGGAGTACTGTTTAATATTTCTGGCGGAAATGATTTAACAATGTATGAGGTTGATGAAGCAGCAAAAATTATTTCTTCTGCAGCAGACCCTGACGCTAATATTATTTTTGGAGCAGTTATTAGGGAAGAATTATCTGATCAATTAAGAATTACTGTAATTGCAACTGGATTTGATGAAACAAGAGCGAGGCTTTCTCAAATGGCAAAAACATCAACTCAAACACCTATTCAAGGAGTTGTGAGTGAAGTATCTGAAAAGAATGAGGAAAAAACAATAGAAGAAGCTGAAGAAGAAAATTCAGAAGATAAGCAGAATGGTGAAGATGATACTTTTGGAGAAAAATTTGAAATTCCAGCCTTTTTAAGGAAGATTAGATAAATTGAAAATGGAAAGATTAGTAAATATATTTAGAAAAAAAGATTTTATAGAGTCAGATTATGACCGTAAACTGAAAAAACAAACTTGTAAAGAGTTAGAAAGATTTTCGCCCACCTTAAGAAGAAAATGCAAAGACTGCCAATGGGATAACGGTCCTATTTTTATGGATACAGAAACTGCAAAGCTTTATAAAAATGTTAACTCAAAAATAACCGGAACGGAAGTTACTTATTTAGCCTTAAAATATAGTTATTATGTTGATGATTTTTCACCTTTTAAGAATAGCGAATTTTTTGAAATACTTATAAACATTGGGGATAAAAGAGACAAAAAAATTATTAAGAGAATAATAAATTTCACAGTGGATGATAGAAGGAATAAATTGAAGTTTAGTGAGATTAGAAATAATGATACTAATGCATATCAAATTGAGGAAATAATTTTAGATTCAGATGAAAATAGATTCGTTTTAGAACAAGCAAGATTAGCTCTTGAACAATTTACTCCAGAAAACTTGGATTCTAGGCATTAATCTCTCTTAATAAGAGGCTTACGTTTTTAGAATATATTCTTATAAATTAATACATTCCAATGTAAAATGATTATGAACTATGATAAAAAAAATGAGAACAAATTGTACCAAAATATGTAGAGATGCATTAAAAATTATGCTTTCTATTAAAGATGGAGCACATAATGTCGAACACATTGTAAGAGTATATGATTGGTCAAGAGAACTTGCTGAAAATTATCCAGAAACTGATTTAAAAGTTCTAAAAGTTGCAGCATATTGGCATGATGTTGGGAGAAAGTATGAGATTAAAAAAGTAGATGATCATAATATAAAAAGTGGGAAGATGGTCGAAAAATATTTGCAAAAAGCTGGTTTCCCCAAAGAATTTGTTGATAAGGTTAAAGATGCAGTTGTTAATCATAGTTTTAGTCTTTCCCCAAAAACTATAGAAGGAAAAATCGTGCACGATGCAGACAAATTAACTTTTTTGCCCTTTTATTCAATTGCTGATGCATATTATTCTATGAAAGAAGGTTATGAAACGAAATGCTTTAACAGAAAAAATCTTGTAGGTGCTTTGCAGTTATGGTTTAAAAATACAGAGGTTTTATATAATGGTTTGATTTTGAAGGAATCTAAAGAGTTATATAGAGATTTAAAAGATGAATTCTTAAGCTCTATAAAGTTGATTATTAATGATTTTTCTAACAATGGATCGAAAGGTGTCTAAATAATACTTTTATTTTATTCAATCTAAGCTTCATTTAGTGTAAAATAACTATAAATATGGAAAAAAAGTATTTTGATGAAGTAAATCCAGGAATAAATTTTCCAGAGATTGAAGAAAAAATTATTAAGTTTTGGAAAAATAATAAAATCTTTGAAAAATCAGTAAGCCAGAGACCAGATACCAAAAAATGGACTTTTTTAGATGGTCCACCTTTTATAACAGGAATGCCTCACTATGGAACTCTACTTTCAAGTATTCCAAAAGATATTTTTCCTCGTTTTAAAACAATGCAGGGGTATCAAGTAAGACGTGTTTGGGGTTGGGATTGCCACGGACTTCCTGCAGAAAATAAAGTTGAGGGGAAATTAGGCATTAAAAGCAAAAAAGAAATTGAAGAAAAAGTTGGAGTTAAAAAATTTATTGATGAATGTAAACACTACGTTAGTGATGTTTCTTCAGAATGGGAGTGGTACGTTGACCATATTGGTCGTTGGGTAGATTTTTCTAATGCTTATAGAACAATGGACAAAGATTATATGGAAACTGTTATGTGGGTTTTTAAAAGTATGTATGATAAGGGTTATATTTATAAAGGTTTAAGAATTTCTCTTTTTTGTCCGCATTGTTCTACACCGATTTCCAATTTTGAAGTTGCAATGGATCAGGATAACTACAAGGAGATTACTGAAGACGCAACTACTTATATGTATAAATTAGATGGTGAAGAAGATACTTACATATTGGCTTGGTCTACAACTCCTTGGAATAAAATTGCTACTCCAGCTTTAGCTGTTAATCCAAAACTTAGATATGTCAAAGTCAAACAAGGAAATAAATATTATATTCTTGCAAAATCCACATTGTCTTTTTTGAAAGAAGAAGAATTTAAAATAGAAGATGAATTTTTAGGAAAAGACTTAATTGGTAAAAAATTTATTCCTCATTACGATTTTTACAAGATAGATGAAGGTAAAAAAGTTTTTATTATTGTAGGAGGGGATTTTGTAACCGCAGATGAAGGAACTGGTGTAGTAACAATTGCAGCCTACGGAGAAGATGACTTAGCTGTTATGCAAAAAGAAAATATTCAAATTGTTATGCATGTAGATGAAGAGGGATATCTTTCAAAAGAAGTTCCTAATTGGGCAGGAATGTATTATTTAGATGTTAATGAAAAAGTTGATGAGGATTTGGAAAAAAGAGGTCTAATATATAAAAAAGAACCCTATACTCATACTATTCCAACATGTTGGAGATGTCACACGAGACTTTTTTATTCTCCACAGAATGCTTGGTATGTTGATATTCAGTCTTTAAAACCCAGTCTTAAGAAGACAAATAAACTAGTTAATTGGTACCCAAAGCATTTTAAGTATGGAAGATACCTTAAAAGCTTAGAGGTAGCTCCAGATTGGTGTATATCAAGGAGCAGATATTGGGGTTCTCCAGTTCCTGTATGGCAATGTGAATGTGGGGAAAGATTTGTTCCAGGATCAATAAAAGAACTTGAAGAAGCATCTGGTCAAAAAATTTCAGATCTTCATAAACCAGAGATTGATGAAATTAAAGTAAAATGCAAAAAATGTGGAAAAATAGCTAAAAGAGTTCCTGAAGTTTTAGATAGTTGGATAGAAGCAGGAAGTGCATCGTTTGCTGAAAGACATTATCCATTTACAAAAGATGTATTAGAAAGTTTTTTTCCTCCGGATTTTATAGTTGAATATACAGGGCAAATAAGGGCTTGGTTTTATGTGCTTCATGTAATAGGAACCGCGCTCTTTGAAAGTAATGCTTTTAAAAACGTTGTTGTAACAGGCGTAGTTTTAGGAACAGATGGTAGGAAAATGAGTAAAAACTTTGGAAATTATCCAGACCCAAGACTAATGCTTGAAAAATATGGTGGAGATGCCTTGAGACTTTATTTGATGGGAAGTCCTGTAATGCACGGAGAAGATATAAGAATTTCAGAAGAAGAATACAGAAATCAAATAAAAAATTTTCTTTTAACTTTATGGAATTCTTATAACTTTTTTATTACTTATGCTAACTTGGATAATTGGAAGCCTAATACTAAAGAATTAAATATTAGTAACGATAGTTTATCAGTTTTAGATAAATGGATTTTGAATAGATTGTCAGTAACCCTTAATGAGGTAACAGAGAGTTTAGAAAAATATAATACAGTTTTAAGTATAGAAACATTAAAAGATTTTATTCAAGACTTTTCACTTTGGTATATTAGAAGGTCAAGACAGCGAGTTGGTCCTACTGCAGATAACAAGAGTGATAAAAATTCATTTTACAATACTTGTTATTTTGTACTTACTAATTTTTTGAAGATTCTTGCCCCAATTGCACCATTTATATCTGAGGAAATGTACAAAAATCTAACTAAAGAAGAATCTGTGCATCTTACTTTTTGGCCTAAGACTGAAAATAAAGAAATTGATGTTGATTTAATCAATAACATGAATTTAATTAGAGAAATCGTAGAAAAAATTCATTCTGAAAGAAAAAAACAAAACATTCCAGTAAGACAACCTTTAAATAATGCTGATGTTACTGTATTGAGAACTGATATTCCTGGATCTTTACTAAATCTTCTTAAAGAGGAAGTAAATATTAAAAATATTAGTTTTGAAAAAGGAAAAGAAATAAAAGTTTTACTTGATACCAAATTAACACCTGACTTAATTGAGGAGTCTAAAGCAAGGGATTTAATTAGAAAAATTCAGTCTGAAAGAAAATCCCAGAATCTTACTTTAAATGATGAAATTATAGTTTTTAGTCCATGGCTACCTAAAAATAGCGAAGTATTGGAAACTATTAAGAAAAAAACTTTTTCTTCGGGCCTTAATAAAGGGAGTTTCAAAGTTTCTAAAGTCTAATGTTTACAAAAAAAATAAACGAGCCTAAGGATCTTGTTTTTGTTGGAGTAGTACTTTTCCTTCTTTTGTATAGTTTGTTTGTTTTGAAGTCAATTGCCCCGGTTATTTTTCCGACGTATTTATTTTATGTTGTATTTTCTATAGCAATCTTTTTTCTCTTTTCAAAAATTTCCTTCAATATTTTTTCAATATTTTCAAAACAATTTTATATAGTTAGTATTGTTTTTTTAGTTCTTCCTGTACTAATAGGTCAAATTACTAGAGGAACAATAAGATGGATCAATCTTGGACCACTGACTATTCAGCCATCTGAAATTGTAAGACCTTTTTTATTTATATTTTTTTCTAATTTTCTTGCAGGTAAAGAATTAAAAATTAATAAATTTATTAAATCCATATTTTTATTTTTATTGCCATTTACATTAATTTTAATTCAACCTTCTTTGGGTGTGGCTGTCTTAACTGCTATTGGTTTTCTAGGGATTATCTTAGCAAGTAACTTTAATAAGAAATACTTAATAATTGGATTTTTATCATTAATATTAATAATTCCAATTGTTTGGAATATTTTAGCTCCATATCAAAAAGAAAGAGTAATGACATTTATAAATCCTCAATCTGATCCTTTTGGAGGTGGATATAACTCAATGCAGTCAATGATAGCAGTTGGTTCTGGTAAATTATTGGGAAGGGGACTTGGAAAAGGAGTACAAACCCAATTGTCTTTTTTACCCGAAAGACACACGGATTTTATTTTTGCTTCTATATCTGAAGAACTTGGTTTTTTGGGTGCAATTGTTCTTATTCTTGGATTATTCTTACTTTTTTATAAACTTGCATCATTTATTAATAGGACTAAAGATGTTTCAGCTAGAGCATTTATTTCTGGATTATTTTTGGTTTTATTAGTTCAGACAATAGTTCATATTGGCATGAATATGGGACTTCTACCAATTACAGGTGTTACACTTCCTTTGGTCTCTGCTGGAGGATCGTCATTAATCGCTACAATGATGAGTTTAGGTATCGTTTTAGGGACTATTAAATAGTTAGGCTTGTTTTTAGCCTAAAATCTGAGTAAAATATGCTTTAGCTAAATATGAAAAAATACGCAATCGTAAAATTACAAGGCCATCAATATCAAATTTCAGAAAATGAAGAGATATTAGTTGACAAATTAACTAAAGGTAAAGAACCAGAGATTCTTCTTTTGGTTGATGGAGATAAGGTTAAAATTGGTAAACCTACTTTAAAAGATGTTTCAGTCAAAATAAAAATAATTGGTGAGGAAAAAGGAGAGAAAGTTAGAGTTTTTAAATACAAGGGTAAATCAAGATATCGAAGAGCAAGAGGTTTTAGAAGTCAATATACAAGAATTTTAATTGAGAAAATATCTTCTAAGTAATACTTTGTATATCAATACATAACTTATTGGTCTCTTGACATCCGTGAAAATTTTTCTTAAACTCATTTAAATATGTCAACTCATAAAGCTGGAGGAAAAGCCTCACAACATGTAAGTCCATCAGGTAAAAGATTGGGTGTTAAAGTTTCTGATGGAAAAAAAGTAAAAATTGGAAATATTTTAGTTAGACAAAGGGGCCAGCGAATTAAGGCAGGAGAAGGTGTAAAGATGGGAAGAGATTTTACACTTTATGCTATAAAAGATGGTGTTGTTAAATATTTTCAGAAACTTGGTAAAAAAATAGTTTCAATAATTTCAAAATAAAATGGCAGAAGAAATAATTCAATTAGAGGTTAATCAATTACAGGCAAATCCGTTACAACCAAGAGGTTCAATTACCCCAGAAAGCTTAGTTGATTTAGTTGATTCTATAAGAGAACATGGAATTTTAGAGCCTTTAGTAGTTGCAAAAACTCCGGCTGGATATCAGATTATTGCTGGAGAGAGACGTTGGAGAGCATCAAAACTAGCAGGACTAACCCACGTTCCAGTAATAGTAAGAGAAACTTCTCCAAAAGGGATGCTTGAAATGGCTTTAGTAGAAAATGTCCAAAGAGTTGATCTTAATGCTTTAGATAGAGCAAAGGGGTTTGAAAGATTGATGAATGAATTTGGTTTAACTACAAGTGAAATAGCTGTCAGGATTGGAAAATCAGTTGCTTATGTGTCCAATTCTATAAGACTTCTTTCTCTTCCAGATGCTTTAAAAGATGGTCTTTTATCTGGACTTATTTCAGAAGGTCATGCAAGAGCTCTTGCAGCTATAGATGACCAAAGTTTAATGGTTGAAGCATATAAGATAATTCTTAGAGAGTCAGGATCTGTAAGAAGAGCAGAAGAACTAGCGAGAAGAATGAAAGTTAAATCAGGTCAATCAAATGACAAGCCTGGAATTAGAAAAAATCAACTAAGAGTAGTTTCTGAAGAGATAGATAAGATGGAAGAAGATTTTCAAAAGTCTTTTATAAGTGATAAAAAAGAAGAAAATGATACGAAAGTAAAACTAGTTAGATCAAGAAGAGAAACTAAATTAACATTTACTTTTAGAGGTGATCTTGAAGAAACAGAGAATAAACTTCAAAGAATTTATAAGGCAATAGTTAAATAATTTATTTTTCTTTATAAATTATAATTTATATCTTCTACAGTACCTAAGTTACTGATTGGCCAATATACAAACCAAGCTTTTCCTGAAATGTCATTTTTAGGAACAAAACCCCACGATCTTGAGTCAGAGGAATGTGGACGATTGTCTCCCATTACAAAATAGTTATCTTCTGGTATTAATATAGTTTTACCTTCTTCTAAAAAAGTTCCTGAACCTGTATATTTATCAGAACTTATATATTCTTCATCTAAAATTTCTCCGTTTATGTAGATTTTATTTTGGCTAATGGATATTTGTTCTCCGGGTAGACCAATAATTCTTTTTATAAATTCTTCACCTTCAAGTCCCGGTGCCTTAAAAACTATGACATCTCCTCTTTTTGGTTCATTAAATCTGTAACTTACTTTATCAGTCAATAAATATTCTGCATCTTTAAAATTCGGGTCCATCGAAGAACCCTTAATTTTATGTGGTTGAAATACTAGGAGATATAAAAACAAAAAGAAAGCTATTGCAAACACAATTACTTCTAAAATATCCAAAAAAAATGCACCAAGTCTTTTTAATAACATATAAATTAATTATAAAAGCTCAAAATTAAGAAGCAATGACTATCTTTCAAACATTTATTATTACCTCTCCGTGTATATAAGAATCAAAGTCTATATTTTTATCTGATAAATCAATAATACAACCAAATGCTTTACCGGTTTCTAATATGTTTACTGGAGTATTTGTTGTGTATTCAACTTTTTTAATAAGGTCTTTTATTGGTTGTGTAATTTTATTTTTGTTGGTAACGTTTTTCATTTTTTCATCCCAGTGATCACAAAAAGTTAAAGCAATTTCAGTGGGACCATTTATTCTTGTAACTTCTTGAAGTAAATCCCAATCTGGTTCCGTTGCCTTTCTTCTGATTTCTTTCCCTATTGAACTATATTCAACAAGACCTCTGTTAATTATTTCTTGTTCTGTTAATTCTCTAGGTTTTCCAAAAGTGCCTTTCCCTTCACGGGTTGGCATGCTCTTTACAAGTAGAGTAGAACCCTTTAATCTATTGGGATTTAAAAGTACTTGGGACATTGCGGCTGCAACATTTATTGCAACTGAAGTACATGAATCATTTTCTTGCAGTGAATGAGTTCTCGAAAGTAAAGCTCCTTGAGAAAGTTCAATGACAGTCATATTGTTGTCATTATTTATTTCTTCTTCAACATTAGTTAATAGATGCATGTTTTGAAGAACTTTAATATCTTTTGCATATTTATTTTTTCTTCTGACATAAGCAACTCTTGCTTCACCTGTTCCAGTTAAAGTTGATCCTTGGCCGTTTTTTAAATGTTTACTTCTTTCTTCAGCTCTAATATGTTTTTGTTCAACAATTCCACACCATTTATCAATTTTTACTCTATCAATTAGGTTATATTTATTAAAATTAATAATTTCCGCTAAAAGTTTATCTGGATCTACCATAACTTCTCGGCCTACTCGTATTTGAACATCTTTCAAAAATATTCCGCCTAAAGGTAATTGATTTACTTTTAGGTAATTACTTTCTTCGTTCAAATATGTTCCATGTTCTGCATTGGGACCAGCTCCGGCTCTTACAACCATATTTGCAGCTTCTCTTATAGTGACAAAAGCAGATATTTTCCCTTTTCCTTCATCTCCATATTGACCTCCTATTATTACCCAAGCATTTTTAATTTCTGGTTTTCTTTCTATATACATTTATTAAATAAAATTATTTTTTATTTTCTATAACTTACAATGACATCATGCGAACCGTTTTCTCTTAAACTATTATTTGTTATTTGCATAAATTTAGCTTTTTCCCAAAGTGTTTTGATATTTTTTGCTCCACAATAACTAAAACCAGATCTAATATTTGAACAATATTTTTCCAATATCTCACTAACAGGACCTTTATAAGGGACAATACTTTCTACTCCTTCGATTTGATTAAGATAATTTTCATTTACAACCTTTCTTACTTTTTTAAGATGAGCGATTTTTTCATTTAAAGATGTTGATCCGTTATATGTTTTGTAAAGTTTTCCATTTTTAGTAATAACTTTACCTGGAGCTTCCTTAGTTCCTGCAAAAAGACAACCTGTCATTACAGCAGATGAACCGGCAGCTAATGCTTTTACTATATCTCCAGAAGATTTCATGCCTCCGTCACATATTACAGTTTTTTTAAATTTTCTAGCTGCTCTTACAGTTTCGAAGACTGCAGTCATTTGTGGAACTCCAAAACCTGTCTCAACTCTTGTAATACAAACAGATCCAGGGCCAATTCCTACTTTAATAGAATCAGCTCCAGCTTTAAATAAATCATAAGCACCTTGATATGTGGCAACATTACCGCTAATGATTTTTACTTTTTTACCAAAAACCATTTTTACTCTTTTTGTCATTTTGATATGTTGTTCCATATGTCCATGTGCAACATCAATGACTAAAATATCAACACCAGCCTTAATAAGTTTTTCTGCTCTTTCAAATTCTCCTTTTTTGCATCCTACAGCAGCAGCAGAAATTAATTTCTCTTTTTTGATTTTTTGGACATTATTTGCTTCTTCTTCAGGAGTTACAAATCTTGGAAGAACTCCCAAAGATCCTAATTTACCTAAAGTTATAGCCATTTTGGCATCAGTAATATCACTCATATTTGAACTAATTATAGGAATTTGTAATCGTATTTGAGGAGTTAAATTAGAGGAAATATCAACTTCAGATCTAGAGTTTATTTTTGAATACCTTGGAACGAGAAGTAAATCATCAAAAGTTAAACCCGTTTCAAAAACCTGATTCATACAAAAAAAGCGTAATGATATGAATCATTACAACTAAATTTATAGATTTGTGAAAAAGATGTCAATATGTGAAAGAAAAATAAACAATGGTAAAATATAAGATTAATAGAGGTCGGTTAGCTCAGTTGGTTAGAGCGTACGATTCACATTCGTAAGGTCGGGGGTTCGAGTCCCTCACCGACCACTCTATCTTTATTTTTGAAGATTAATTTAATATAATAAGTTAAATGAGACAAATGTATCTTGAAATTAAATCAGCTTACACAGTTTTAAACTGTGGTATTTTTGCTGGTTTACTTTTGAGATAGTAAAAAAAGAATATTTAAAAATTAAAACCAGCTAAATAAAAAGCTGGTTTTTTTAGTTTGTGGAGGTTTAATATGAAAGGAGTAATAAGTATAATAAATGGAAAACTGAAAAGTACAATTAATAAATATTATTTGTATAAGTTTTTTGTTTCTCTTCAGATGTTTTCTGCTGTTTTAGTTCCGTTCTATACAGATTGGGGAGGAATATCACAAGCAAAAATTCAAATATTGCAATCTTGGTTTATGTTTTGGATTTTTATTTTAGAAATTCCAACTGGTGCAATTGCAGATTATATAGGAAGAAAACAATCAATTTTTATTGGATCATTTATTACTGTTATTGCAATGTTGATATATGGAAGTATTCCAAATTTTAGTATATTTTTATTAGCAGAATTTTTATTTGCAACTGGAGTTGCTTTCACATCTGGTGCGGATGAAGCTCTTTTGTATGATGCTTTAAGAGAGGAATGTAGAGAAAATCAAAGTAAAAATATCTTTGGAAAGGCTCATTCATTTCATTTATTAGCTTTACTATTGGCAGCACCAATTGGAAGTTTAGTAGCTTCAAAATTTGGTTTGAATTTTCCAATGATATTATCTGCAATTCCAACATTTTTTGCATCAATCATTGTTTTATCAGTTGAAGAACCAAAATATAAATCTAAAATATCTGAAAGTAGAAGATATATAGATATTGTTAAACATGGTTTAAAAACACTAATTAAAAATAAGGAATTAAAAAAACTAACTTTTAACTCATTATTTGTGTCATCTGCTGCATATTTTGTAATTTGGTTTTACCAACCACTTTTAACAGACATTAATATTCCAATTATATATTTTGGTTTCGTTCATAGTTTATTAGTAATTGTAGAGATATTAATTAGCAGTAACTTTCAGAGAATTGAAAATATTTTGGGAAGTGAAAAAAAATATATGTTGTTTACAATATTTGTAACGTTTTTGGGTTTTATGTTGGTTGGAATTAAGCAATCATATATTACTGTATTATTTTTTATTATTTTATCTGGTGGATTTGGTCTTACATACACACAATATATTAGCGTCATAATACAGAAACATATTAAGTCTAAAGAAAGAGCAACTGTAATTTCTTCATTTTCTATGTTTAGAAGATTTGTACTAGTTTTTCTAAATCCAGTTGTTAGTTATTTTGTAAATATTAGTTTTAAGAGTGTCTTTTTAATACTATCCTTATATTGTTTAAGTTCACTTGTTATATTGAAGTCTAAATTTAACAAGTAATAAAAGCTACAATGTTTTAAGTAGTATTGAGATATCCTGTTTAATAATATTTGAAATTCTTTTATCAATATAATTTTTAGGTAATGTTGTTATCCTCATATTTATAGATTTTAATAATAATTTCGCAGGTTTAGTTCTTTTCTTACTAATTAATAATTTGACTATATATAACTGATTTGTAATTTCTTTGTAATAGTTTTTTCTGTATATTAGTTTTTGTTTAAAAGCTAATATGAGTTCGTTAATTATCTGATCAATATTACAATTTTTAAATAATATATTTGTAGTTCCGTAATTTAATGTTATTTGTTCTTGATTATTAGACAATATACCTTCAACTTTACTTATTACGGAATTTCCATTTTTATCATAAGAATAACTCTCTATTGAGTATATTCCATATTTTGATAATTCTATTTGATAACTTCCATATAATGGTTTAGGTAAGAGAAAAATTCCCAAACTTTCATTAGAAGAATATTTGTTATCCATGATATCAAAAGGTGGTTTTTCCAAATTGAAATATTCATTTGGAAGGGTGTTACCGTTTGGATCTTTTATTGAAATATTTAAATCCTGATCATAAGTGATCATTAAATAAGAAAGATCTGTAAATGATGGAATAAATCTAATTAGAGAAGAATAATTCTCTGAGATATTTGAAAGTAAATTATTGGTGCTAGCTGGATCATTTATGTAATAATCATTATTAATGATTCCTGTTGCAACAACAAAATGATTAGGAAGTTTTAAAATTGCAGGTCTTCCTTGTGGCTGCGAGTTGAGTTCATTATTTAAGAAATCGTGATTATTATCTTTAAAATCAATTTCTAGTACAGGTAAAGTTGAATTAACAGAGTTATTAATTCTAGAGTATCTAGAAATTGCTAGCCAATTCAACAGTCCATTTTTTAAATATCCGTCCTTTTGTTTAATTAACCATGAGTTTAGTTCATTTGGTGAGATATTGTGGTTATAATATTGAAGGATCATACACATAGATACTAGTGAACAACCCCATCTTTCAATTGAATGTTTACCGGGTGACCATAAATTTGCATGATCGTAGATATCTTTGCTCCAAGCAATATCATTTTGTTTAAGATCGGGGACTTTTAATAAGATTTCATTATTTTGAGAAGTGACTTCAATATCATCAATTTCAAATGTTGTGGGTATATTTAATCCAATCCCGTTGGGCTGATTGAAAAAACCAATTCCTCCATATAGAAGGGGATCATTATCAATGCAATCGAACAATAAATTTTTTGTATCATCTATAAATTCGTAAATTTTAATATTGTTATTATTTAAGTCAATTTGGAAGTTATGTGTTTGTCCATTTTGTGAACTAAAATTATTTAAGGGGGTACAACTTTGAATTTTTCCTGATGATCCTTTACCAATTTCTATAAAACTTTCAAAACCATAGTTTGTTTCAGTATATTTAAAATAGTATTCTTCTTTTCCTGGACCTCGGTTATGATCTACTCTAAACACAACAAATCTATCTACTCCGCTGATACCTTTTATTTTAAAGTTTAGTATATAATTATCCCAGTTTTCGTTTAGTAAAATGTGTGAATATTTTCCATTATTAGGTGTATTGCTAATGAGTTTATTTTGCAGGATTTGCCAGTAGGATTGGTCAGGAGCATCTGATATCCAATCAACAGGTAAAGATCCATCAGAATAATTATCAAAATTGTTTTGATACAAAATACCTTGTGCCAAAACAGACTTATTTCTTAGAAAGAAAAGAAATATTAATATTAACGAAAATGCGAAAGCTATAAAGTATTTATAATGTGATTTCATTTTGTATCTATTAAATAAATATTAATAAATTGAATAAAAAAAGAAAAGTACTATTTATAACAAAATATTTTTATCCACATATAGGTGGTGTCGAAAAACATGTTTTTGAAATATCGAAAGAGTTAATTAAAAATGGAATTGAAGTAACTATAATTACAGAAAAATTTGATTTACATTTAGATAATTTTACGATTAAAGATAATATAAGAATAATTCGTATAAGTTATCCAAAAATCAAAATTGTTGGTATTTTGATTATATGGCTCAAGATTTTTTCACTTTATAGGGAGTTTATTAATGTTAACGTAGTTCATATACATGATGTATTTGTTTGGTTTATACCTTTAAAGATATTTTTTCCAAAGAAGCCGGTATATATAACTTTTCATGGTTATGAAGACTATCCTATTACGATTAAATATAGACTTATTAGATTATTATCCGAAAAACTATGTGATGGAAATATATGTATCGGTAGGTTTATAAAAAAATGGTATGGAATAAAACCAAATATTATTCAATATGGTGCCGTAGATATTAAAAAATACGAGAACAATAAGCGTATGTCAAATTATAAATATGATTCAATATTTGTTGGTAGGTTAGATGTACATACGGGAATTAATTTCTATATAAAAACTTATGAAATTTTAAACAAAACAGATTTTTTCTCACTTCTAGTAGTAGGTAAAAACTCAAATTGTATAAAACAATATAAAAATATCAAATTTGTTGGTGAAAAAAATAATGTTGAAAAATATTTTCAAGAATCAAGAATTGCGTTTGTATCTAGATATCTTTCAATTTTTGAGGCTTTTGCAAGTAAAAAACTTGTATTTGCAGTTTATGATAATCCAGTAAAAGAAGATTATTTGAAAATGACTCCTTTTTCTAAATTGATGATTATTTGTAATAGTCCAGCAGAATTGATCTATAAGATCAATTACTATAAAAACAATCAACAAGAAGCCACTGAGATTGTTAATAATGCTTACTTTTGGGTTAAAAATAAAAGTTGGGAGAAATTAAGTAAAGATTATTTATATTTATGGGGTTTTATTAAGTAAGTTATATGAAGTACACAATTTGTTTAATTATATTTAATGAGGGGATAACGATTAGACAACTTATAAACAAATTGACTATTCAAAATCATGATATTAGTGAAATATTAATAATTGACGGTGGTTCACAAGACAAAACAGTTAATATAATAAAAAAACTTCAGAGAAAGTATAGGTTTATTAAACTAATAATAAATAAAAACTGTACTAGATCAGAAGGTAGAAATATTGCAGTTAATAATGCAAAGAATGAGATTGTTGTAATGACAGACGCGGGTTGTTTACCAAAGAAAAACTGGATTATAAATATTGTTAAGCCACTTAGTGACAGTAAAGTAGATGTTGTAGCTGGTTTTTATGAAATGGTTTACAAAAACAAGTTTCAAAAAGCAGAGTCATTTTTTTTAGGTGTTCTTCCTGAAGATTATTCTTCAAGTTTTTTACCTTCAACAAGATCAATTGCTTTTAGAAAAAGTATTTGGAAAAAGATTGGTGGTTTTTCAGAGGATTTAGATGATACCGCCGAGGATACTATGTTTAATTACAGACTAATCAATAATAAAGCAAATATAAAACTCGTGAAAAATGCAGTAGTAGAGTGGGGTATGCCTAATAATATTTGTGAGTTTTTTGATAAAATCTTTAGATACGCCAAAGGTGATGCAAAATCAAAAATATGGATATTTCCAGGAAAAGGCATTACGTCGCACAATATCAAAACATTATTTGTGATATTAAGATATTTAACTGGATTATTGCTTTTAATATTATCAATTAATAAAACAGTTTCCCCGATTGTTATTATTTTTTTAATATTTATATATATAATTTATATTTATCAGAAAATTTACCGTGCATTTGGGGAAATAGATACTGCTTTATTAGGTATCCCTTTACAGTTTGTAGCAGATTTAGGAGTGATTTCAGGATTTATTAGTGGTTTATTTTAGATTTATGTCATATTTTAAAAAATCAATTAAAGGTTTGACTTGGATGGGTGCTTTGAGACTTTTTTTAAGATCTTTGACTTACTTAAGACTTGCTATTTTAGCAAGGGTTTTAGATCCAGGTTCATTTGGTGTATTTGGAATTGCATCTTTAGTATTAGCTTTTCTTGAAATTGTTACAGAAACTGGAATAAATGTATTTTTGATTCAAGATGAAGGAAAACTAAACAAATATGTAAATAGTGCTTGGGTAGTTTCTATAATAAGAGGTTTTTTAATATCTTTAATTTTGACAATTTCCGCACCTTTAGTATCCAAATTCTTTAACTCTCCAGAATCAAAGAATTTAGTTTATCTTATATCCATAATTCCTCTTATCAGAGGTTTTATTAATCCTTCTATTGTTAAATTACAAAAGAATCTTGAGTTTAATAAAGAATTTTTTTTAAGATCTGGAATTTTTACCTTTGATTCAGTAGTAACAATAATATTGGCTTTTATATATAAATCAGCCAGCTGTTTCATTTTTGGTATGTTAGCTAGTGTTTTGCTTGAATTAGTAGTGTCTCATATTTTTATTTCACCGAAACCTAAACTAAATTTCGTTTCGGAACAAGTGAAGGAAATAATAAAAAGAGGAAAATGGATAACTGTAAATGGAATACTTTCGTACCTTTTTACTCATGTTGATGATTTTATTGTAGGTAGGATATTAGGTACAGCAAACCTAGGGTATTATCAGATGTCTTATAAGGTATCTGAATTACCTATTACAGAAGTTTCTAATGTATTTCACAACGTTACCTTCCCTATATTTGTAAAAATTAGAAACGATAAAAATAGAGTAAAGAGTGCCTATTTAAAGACAACTTTAACTATTTCTGTTCTTACCATCCTTTTTGGATTAATCATTTTTCTTTTTGCTAAAGAATTTGTATCTATAATTTTAGGAAAAAAATGGCTTCCAATTGTTGACACTTTAAAAATATTAACAGTAGCTGGGGTAGTAAGAGCAATAATGGGAGAAGCTCAAGCAGTTTTTCTAGCTTTCAAAAAGCAAGAATATATTACATATTCGACCTTAGCGGCTTTACTAATAATAGTAGTAACAATTATTCCATTAATTTCTAAGTTTGGAATTATAGGTGCATCAATATCTACATTAATTGCTGTATTATTAACTGCTCCAATGATTATATTTTTTGTTTTAAAGGTTTTTAAATGAAAATTGAATATAAATTTAGTAAAAAAGTATTAAAAGACTTTTTGAGTGAATTTTGGTTTGCTCCTTCTGATGCATTACTAAGAAGTGTAGAAAAAGTAATTTGGGATAATTTTAATTTTTCAGGTAAAGTATTGGATATCGGTACTGGTGATGGTAGAAACTCAACAATGCTTTTTAGAGGAAAAAAATTTGATTATGGAATTGATCCAGATCCAAGAGTAATTATTTTAGCCAAAAAATGTGGAATATATAAAAAAGTACTTTTAGTTAATGCAAATAAATTACCTTTTAAAGACAAATCGTTTGAGACAGTTGTTAGTAATAGTACTTTTGAACACATGACAGATGATTTAACTTCTATAAAAGAAGTTTCAAGAATATTAAAGAATGATGGTAGCTTTTATCTAAGTGTTCCGACACCAAGATTTGAAAAAGAATTTATAAAAAATAATACTTCAAAAAAATACGTAAATTGGTATAACAAAAGAGTTCTACATTATCACTATAGAAGTTTAGAAGATTGGATCGAAGTCCTAAAAGAAAGTAATTTGGAAGTTCGTTTTTACCAATATTATTTTACTCCAGCAATTTTCAAAATTTGGTTTAAACTTTTTAAAATTTCTGTTTTTAGACCATATCACAGAGAACTTTGGTCTTATTTAAAAGACTCTCCATATGGAAAAATGTTTCCAAAAAGAATAATTGTAAATATTTTAGAGAGAGTTACTTGGAAGCAGTTTCAAAACTCCATTGGTAATGATGGTGCCTGGGTGTTTATAATAGCCCAGAAAATATGAGAATAGCTGTTTATTACAATTTACCCCCAGGAGGAGCAAAAAGAATATTATTTGAGCAAGTTAAACTTTTGTCAAAAAAACACGAGATAGATGTATATACCTTAAGTACTTTTGAAGATGATTTTTTAAGTCTCAAGAAATACTCAAAAAACTATTATCTTTATAAGTTTAAATTAGATTCTAAATCACCAGTATTTTTATCAAGACTTGAGAAAGACTATAAAAACTTTTTTGAGTTAAAAAGATTAAACAGAAAGATAGCTGAAGATATTGACTCAAGAAAATATGATGTTGCGTTTATACATACGGATGTATTTACAGAAGCACCTTTTCTATTAAGATTCTTAAAAACTCCTAAAGCTTATTTTTGTGAGGAACTTCTTAGAATTGCTTACGAAAGTAATTTAGATATTGATAAAGATTTATTTATTTTAAATAAGCTATATGAAAGATTAACAAGAAAAATAAGAAAACAAATTGATAAGAAAAATGCAATTTCAGCGGATTTAATTATGACGACATCTAATTTTATGAAATCAAAAATTGCAAGAGCATACGGCAAAAAGGCAATTGTTTGTTATCCAGGCGTTGATACAAAAAATTTCAAAAAAATTAAAATAGATAAAGAGAACAAATTATTATTTTTAGGTAATAAAGAAAAAATAGATGGATATAATTTAATTTTAAGTGCTCTAAAAAGAATTCCGAAAGATATAAGACCAAAATTACATGTTTTGGAATTTTCCAAAAAAGGTCCTAAGATTCAGAATGACGAAAAACTCGCAAAAGAATACTCTTCTAGTTTTTTGACTTTATGTTTAGATTATGGAGAACCATTTGGTTTAAAAGTATTAGAATCGTTAGCTTGTGGTACTCCTGTAATTGCAGTGAATGATGGAGGTTATAAGGAAACTCTAATTAATAATAAAACTGGTTATTTAATTAAGAGAAATTCAAAGGAATTATCAGAAAAAATTATTCATCTTTTGAAGGATAAGAATAAATATAACTGTTTTTCTAGAAATGGAATTAAATATGTAAAAGATGTCTGGAATTGGGATAAAGGAATTAATGTAATTGAGGAAGAGTTAATTAAGTTATTAGAAAAAGATAGAAAAATATTAATAAGCGAATTAGATTCAGGTGGTCTTGGTGGATCTGAAACATTTTTGACTTACCTTTTAATTTCATTGAAAAGAAATGGGAATTCAGTAGGTTTTTTAGCGTTTAAGCAAAGTAAGCTTAAGACGGCTTTAATTAAAGAAAAATATATTTTTGATTTAGTCCCGTTTAGAATGGACATACTTGGATATTTTAAAGGATTGTTAAAATTCATATTTTTATTTCCATTATCTTTTGTAATTAATTACAAAAATTTATCTAAACTTAAAAAAGAAGGATATTCTGGAATATTAATTCCAGGTTTTTCAGACAAGATAACATTATCTTTTGCAGCGAAATTACTTGGAATTAAATGTGTTTGGATTGAATACGCTCCTTTGGATGAAGCTTTCAAAAGAAACTTTGGAATACCTAAATTATTTTATCTTTTATCAACACGTTTTTGTGATAAATACATTATTCCAACTCAGTATACAAAATCTAGAATACTAAAAATTATTCCTTCTCTAAAAAATAAAATTGAAATAATACCGTGTGGTCTAGAAATACTTACATTAGAAACAATAAATTCATACAAAAAGTATAGGAGAGAAGTAAGAAAAGAACTGGGTGTTAAGAAAAACGAAAAAGTTTTAGGACTTATATCTAGAATTGAATTAGGTAAAGGCCAAGATACACTAATTAAAGCTGCCAAATTGTTAAAAAATAAGTTTGATAATCTTAAGATTATCATTATAGGTGAAGGAGACACTGATCCCCTAATAAAATTGATTAAAAATGAAAGTTTGTCTGATGATGTTATCCTTTTAGGTTTTAAAAAAGATATATATAAATACCTAGCTAGTTTCGATATTTTTGTTTTTCCAACGAGATGGAAGTGGGAAGGTTTTGGATTAGTAAATTTAGAAGCTATGTTATTCGGATTACCTGTTATTACAAGTAATACTGGACCAGTACCAGAAGTTATAAAAGATGCTGCTGTTTTGATAGAACCTAATGAAAAAGAATTAGCAAGATCTGTGGAAAGATTATTAGGTAATAGGAACTTGATGAAAAAACTATCAAAAAATGGATATTTATTTGTTAAAAATAATTACGACATTAATATTATTGCAGAAAAATATTTAAAAGTATTTAGAAACATATGAAAAAATGGAAAGACATAATTGTAATCCTAATTATTTCTTTAATTGCTTTTTTAATTAGATCATATAAAGGAATTAATAGTTTTCCTTTTACTGGAGAATTTGGAGATAATCTTTTAGATATTAAGAATGCAATATTCGAGAATAAGATTCCTCTTTTTGGACCACCAACTTCTCATCCTTGGCTGTTGTTTGGGCCTTTATATTATTGGATCATGATTCCAATAATGATAACTCTTAAATTTAATCCATTGGCTGGTTATTGGTTTGGGATATTATCAGGTTCTTTGGCGATTTTATTAAATTATTTTGTTATTAAGAAGGTAATTAATAAAAAGGTTGCATTAATATCTAGCTTATTAATTTGTATTTCTCCACTGTATATTTCCTTTAGTAAAGATGCAAGATTTTTCTTTCTTGTTACTTTGGTATTTTATGGACTTATATATTCGCTACATATTTTTTTGAAGGAGAAAAAAAATATATTTTGGGTCGGTTTTTTTATGTCTTTATTTTTTCATTTTCACTATAGTCCCATTTTATTATTTCCACCACTATTTATTTTTCTTTATATGAATAAAGAAAAAGTATTTAAACAAATAAAATATTTAATTGCAGGGTTTATTATTCCTTTTATTCCTATATTAATAGAAGACTCTAAGAATAAATTTACAATGCTTAAAAATTTATTTTTATGGGTTCCTTATAGAATTGCTGGTTTTTTGGGTTTATATCCTAAAAATAATATTAGTTTGCAAAACTTATCTCAATCATTAAATTCCACAATCGAATTTATTGGTAAAAGTTTTATATACGAAAAAAACTTTTGGTCTTTATCGTTTTATATATTTTCAATTTTCCTTCTTTTATATTTAATAAAGTATTTAAAGACAAAAAAGAAAAATCCAATTATTCTTTTCTTATTTTATTCTTTGATTATTTCAATAATAGGTGTATTTATTCATGGAGATACTCCAGTACATTATTATTTACCTGTATTTCCAGTACCTCTTATAATTGTTTCTATTTTTCTTGATGATTGTTTTAAAAATTGTAAAAGTTTTACTAAGGGAGTGTTTTTTGGATTACTGATTTTGATTATTGTTTTAAATACTAAATATTTTATTAAATTTTATTTCCAGTTTGATGACAATTATTTTAGTAATGATTCACATTTTGTTTCTTATAATCTCCAATACAAAGTTGCCAAATATATTATTGAGGACTCAAAAGGTAATAAATTTAGCTTAATTAGAACCGGCCCCTATGATTATTTTGAAGAAAATTATTCGCAAAACTACAAATACCTACTTTGGTATATGGGTAGTGAACCTATTGAAAACAGTAGTCTTATTTATGAAATAGTTGAAGGAAGAGAACTATTTGTTAATTATAAGAAATATAACCTTAAATTAATTAATGATAATATAGGTGTAGTTAGATATGAAAAATAAAAAAGTAGTTATTGTAATGCCAGCATATTTTGCTGAAAAGACATTAGTAAAAACGTATAAAGATATCCCAAAGGAATATAGGAAAAATATTTTGGTTGTTGATGATGCTAGTAAAGACAAAACTGTTGAAGTATCTAGGAAATTAGGGTTAAAGACAATTGTTCATAAAAAAAATTTAGGTTATGGAGGAAACCAAAAAACATGCTATAAAAATGCTCTAAAAATGGGTGCTGACATTGTTGTTATGCTTCATCCTGACTTTCAGTACGATGCAAAAATGATTCCAGCTTTAATTAGACCAATTCAAATAGGTTGGCTTGATTTTATGATGGGTAACAGGGTCAGAAGTAGAAAAGAATCATTGAAAGGCGGAATGCCAATTTATAAGTATTTATCAAATAGATTTCTTACAATTCTTGAAAATATCACTTTAGGGCAAAACATGGGTGAGTTTCATAGTGGTTTTAGAGCATATTCTGCAAAAGTGCTTAAAACTCTTCCTTTTGATAAATTTTCCAATGACTTCGTATTTGATCAACAATTTATTGTATCTGCAGTTAATAGTGATTTTAAAATTGGTGAAGTTCCAGTTCAGGTTAGATATTTTCCTGAAGCGTCTTCAATAACTTTTAAAAGGTCAGTAGTTTACGGTATTGGTACTTTGCTTACATTGTTCCAGTATTTTCTTAAAAAAATAGGATTGGTAAATTCAAAAATTTTCAAAAAATGAATATTTCTTCAGTTATCATAACTAGAAATGAGGAAGAAAACCTAAAAAGATGTTTAAATAGTCTTAGTTTTTCTGATGAAATAATTTTAGTAGATGATTTTTCGATAGATAGAACTGTAAAAATAGCAGAGAGTTATAAAGCGAAAGTTTTTAGAAGAAAACTTAATCAAAACTTTGCTGATCAGAGAAATTTTGGACTTTCTAAAGCTAAGGGAAAATGGGTTTTCTTTATTGATGCAGATGAAGAAGTTCCAGTATCTTTAAGAAACGAAATAGTTCAAGTTACTTCTAATCCTTTGAATACTCAAAACGGTTATCTTCTTAAAAGAAAAGATATTTTTTACGGAAAAAAGTTAAATCATGGAGAATGGGGAAAGAATTTAATATTAAGAATAATAAGAAATGGATCAGCAAAATGGGTAAGAGACGTTCATGAAACACTGGAAGTTAAAGGTAAAATAACTAAATTAAAGTCTGAACTTACTCACTATCCTCATAAAAATCTCAGTTCTTTTGTTGAAAGTATCAATTACTTTTCTACTATTCATGCTTTTTCTAATAAAGATGAAGGTAAAAAATCTGATATATTTAAGATTGTTTTTTATCCATTCTTTAAATTTTTTTATAATTGGATTTACAAAGGTGGTTTTAAAGATAAGGATCATGGTTTTATAATGTCTTTGATAATGTCTTTCCATTCATTTTTAGCTTGGGCAAAATTATGGCAAATAACAAGAAAATAAATATCGTTGAAAAGTTAATATATTTATATATTGTCTTATTTCCTTTTGGTCATTTGTTAACATTAAGGTTAAGTATTTTTGAAAAGTCTATTCCATTAAATGTTTCTGATTTAATTTCATTTTTGTTTTTAATAATTTTCCTTTTAGGAAAGGTAAAGTATCCAACAGCTTTTATTTATTTAAAGAACTTTTTACTTCTAGCTCTTTTTTCTCAAATGTTATTTATAGCAAGAAATGGAATAGGAGATTCAATTATTGGTAACTTGTATCTATTAAGGCTATTTTCTTATTCTGCAATGTTTGTAGTTATCTGGAATTATGTTTCCAGTAATAAAAAAATAATTGATAAGTTATTTGACTATATGATAGTTGTATCTTTTTTCATTGCCATTTTTGGTTGGTTTCAATATTTCTTATACCCAGATTTAAGAAGCTTATTATTTTTTGGTTGGGATGATCATCTTTTTAGAATTGTTGGTACTTTTATTGATCCAACTTTTACAGCGATATTATTAGTTTTTGGAATTTTATTATCTTTGATAAAGTACCAACAGACAAAGAAAAACATATATGCGTTAGTATTAGTTCCTATCTTACTAGCTTTATATTTTACTTATTCTAGAGCGGGATATTTGTCATTAATTTTTGGAGTTCTAACTTATCTTTCAATCAAGAAAAAGATTAAGATTTCTTTTATTTTAATTCCAATTTTTTTGTTAGGGATTATTTTTTTACCTAGACCTTCAAGTGAAGGCGTACATTTAGAAAGGACGTACAGTATCAAAGCTAAATTAGTAAATTACTATGAAACCTCAAATATTTTCTTAAAAGATCCAATATTTGGAGTTGGATACAACAATATTTGTTGGGCAAGAAATTATTACTCATATGACTTGAATAGTAACTCTCATTCATGCTCTGGCTCGGATTCTGGGATACTATTACTTCTTGCTACAACTGGAGTAGTGGGTTTTATGATCTTCTTAAGTTTCATATATATAGTTATAAAAACAGTTAGAAAAGATTATATTGGAATTGCACTTATATCTTGCTTATCTTCACTTTTTATTCATTCACAATTCTCAAATAGTGTTTTTTATCCATGGGTTTTAGGTTATTTTGTTTTTTTGGGAGCAATAACAATTAAGGAGTGAAAGTAACAGTAACTGTCTTTTCTAAAAGATTTTCTGCTTTATCAATAGCTTTAAAATTTAAGATATTTTCCCCATCAGAAAGAGAATAACTGTATTTGAAGTTACCATTATCATCTAAGGTAATAAATCTTTCATTAACTGTTAAAGTTGCTTTTGGATCAGTAGAGCCAGTAATTTCTATTTGTTTTTGGCTAGATCCATAGAAAGTTTGATTATTAGAAGGAGAGCTGATTGTTATTTCTGGTTTTTCATTATCAAATAGTATTACATATTTTTCTGATTCAGCACTTTTATTACCTGCTTGATCTTTAGATATTGCGTAAACAATATTGTCTCCTTTTGTTAAATCTAGAGATAAAGAAAATTCACCGTAACTATCTGCAACAATTTCATTTTCAGTATTATTTAAGTAGATATAGATAGTTGCACCTTCTTCTGTCATACCTGAAATTTCAAATATTTCTTTACTTGTTGCATCAGGTACATCATCAAACCTTGGAGGTGCAGGCGGCGTATTATCGTTAATAGTGATCGGAGTATCTTTTTTAGTAAGGTCTGAAATAAAAGATACAAATTTTGCAACGAGAGGAATACCAAAGATAAATAATAGAATTATTGTTACTATAGAAAGAATAATAAAAGTTAGAGCCTTTTTCTTATTTTTCCTTTCTTCAACTGCTGTTCTTCTGGAATAATTTTTATACATATCTTTTGAGCCGATGGGTGGAATCGAGCCACCGACCTTTCCCTTACGAAGGGATTGCTCTACCAACTGAGCTACATCGGCAAAATTACTCTGCTAGCCTTTTTTATCAGATTTAAAAATATTTTACAACTCGATAGATAGGAAAACTACTTTTGTTTTTAAGTTTACTAATCTTTTAGTTTATTTCTTGTTTAGGATTTTGAGTTAACTGTATTAAAGCTTTAGTTACAGTAAATGGAATTGTATCGAAATTTGTAACAATATTTGGTAGGTTTCTTGTATCAATTGCTAAAGTTCCAAATTTAATTCTTTCTGTTTTAGGAAGTTTGACTATTAACTTATTCATTATTAAGGGATAAGCATTTGGGTACTGTTCTAGAATATGTTCAATCTCTTTTTCTAAAAATGCAAATAAGCTTAGGTTATTAGATGTGTCTTTATATATAGTTAACATGGAGTTATCGGTATTAGTAAAAACACAAAAATCTTCATTGTTAGCTAGTTTACTAATATCAATAGGAATTGTGTTTCCGAGTAAGGAATTAATATGCTCTAAATCAGCTTTCAAAAACACATAACCTTTGGGAATTTCTATAGTGAAAATATCTCCTAAGTTCTTATTTTTTATTATTTTAGCAATTTCTGAATGATTTATTGATGAGTAAAGATTTTGTTTTTCCATTTTGTGAGCTGGGGACGGTACTCAGCTCGAACCTCTTCCCATTTTAGCTTTTTGAAAACCTTTTCCGTCTAATAACTCCTGACCTTATTTTTCTTTCAGTAATTTCAATCTTTTAGCATTCTTGCTAGTGATTACTTTTTTGTCAGTTTTTGACTCAATCTCTTTTCTTGCATTTCCAGCAATAGTTCCTCCTTCCCGAGCCACCTTTTTATTTTCTGGAAAGTTTTTAGGTTGTCTTTTCTGTGAAATTTCAGTTGTAGCTGTTTCTGCGAGCATATTTAAAACCAACTCTAAATTTGTCATATTATCTCTTAAGTTTTCTTTTTTCAAACCTTTGAGGTTTTTATATTGTTTGGTCGTTAATCCAGTCCAAGCTTGGGTTATTTCGTTGGTCAAAATTGCAAACTCCAATCCTTCTTTAACTCCCCGTATTTCCCATTCATCTGTTAATTCTTTCCGAATTTCAATACTCTTTAATCGTTGATTTATCCATTCTCGGCTATAACCTTTTTGTAAATATATTTTTAGTGCACGATTAATAGCTAATTCTGGATCAGCAGTTTCCTCTAACCGTTCATAACCCACTTTTGCTAACCATAATTTAAAAGGTTCAGCATTGGGAGAAGGAATTGATTGAATAATCCGAAGCATAACCTCGGTATCCGCTGCATCGGTCAGATAATACTTCCCGTCAGAAGCTTGCATTTTCAGTTGGTTACATTTTGTAACCACCTCACTACCTTCTTTCTTTAGGCGATTTTTAAGTACTTTCCAATAAGTCCGTGGATTACTGCTCTCAGACAAAACACCAACCACATCAACAATAGAAAAATACCAAAGTTCTTTATTGTCGTCCCAATATCTACGTATTTGTTTTCCTTGAAATATAACAATTTCACGAGCTGGCATGTCTAAATATTACCAGAATTTGCTATACTTTTCTTATCGAATGATCTTCGTAGTGAAAACATCTTTTTTGGGGAACTGATGACACAATTTGTGATTCGTCTTAGCCGTAGAGACCGACTTTATTTCAACTCCCAAGTTCCTCTTATCTGCTTGTTTTTAAGTACTGCATTACATGTCAACAATGTTATTGAATCTACTTGGTACGGCATGAATTTTAACGATTCTGATAATTCCACAACCTTTTGTCGAAATGCCTCTGAAGGCGATGTACTAAATCTAACTAATGTCATATTACTAAAAAAGTATTGTGAATTTGTGTAAACTTTATCATCAGGAATTCCTCCTACAGTAAGTTTGTTATCTAGATCTAGAACTATGCTGTCCAGTTCCTCATCTGTGGTTCCAATTAGGGCAAGATTATTTGGGAAAAGGAGTAGTCTGTAAAAATAAACGTTAAATTTTTTGTGTTGGGGGATAGTTTCAGCGAATATCTTTTCAGCTTTTTGAATATCCCCTTCATTAAAATGTGGAGGATTGTCGATTACACGGACATTTTTAATGGTCATGTGTAAACAATCGCTTGGGTAGTAGTGAAAATCTGGTTCAATTTTTCTCAACGGCGCAATTAAATTCCCCTGTACCTGGTCCAATAGGTCTTTGTGTGGTAAATGAACACTGGTAAGACAAGTCCGAGGATCATTTATAAAATCATCAACAGGCGAAACTGTACTGAAATTTAACGACTTACTACTTACCTGGCTTGCTATTCGATTTATAACTTCCTGTTGTTTTAATTGATGGCTGATTACTGTCATTTTATGTAATTACCTATTAACTTTGTGTACATTTATAGTTATTTCTGTCACATCTGGAGCGGGTAAGGGGAATTGAACCCCTCTCTCTACCTTGGGAAGGTAGCGTTAGGCCTATTAACTATACCCGCGTAAAAATTAGTAATATTTTACCACTAAAACAATTAATAGACTTAATATTTCTTTTTAAGAAATTTAAACTTTTTTAAAACAAATTATCTTGGTAGAACGAGAATATTTCCGTGATGAATTAAATTTGGATTTGAAAGATTGTTTTTTTCTGCAACTTCAACCCATTTAAATCCATCTCCATATGCTCTTACGCAAATATTCCAAAGATTATCTCCTTTTTGGACTTCGTATGTTGCACCTGAAATTTTGTCAGGTGAAGATTCATCCATAATAGAGTTAACTGTTGCCAACTTTGATTCGACATTTGGAATTAATAATGTTTGTCCTTCATATAACATATCAGGACTTGTAAGATTATTTTCTTTTGCAATATCAACCCAATTGTAGCCAGAACCGTATGCATTTTCTGCTACGTTCCAAAGATTATCTCCTTTTGAAACAGTATAAGTTTCTCCAACTTCTGCTGTTTCGATTTGATTTTCGGTAGTAACTTCTGGAAGTAGTCCTTCATTTTCTTGATCTTTGAAATAATTTACAACTAATACTCCGACAACAATAATTACTAAGGCACCAAGAATCATACTAATTGTTGATTCGTTGAGTTTAATTGCCTTAAGGATGTTTTTAATATTCAAATATATTCACCTCCATCTATTTTTATTAAGGCAAGTACTATGAGTAAGATAGGTAAAAAGAATTTAGATTATTATGAGTACAAAGTCAAGCATAATTAAATATATTTTTAAACTAATTTTTAATAAATAAGATTTTTTTCTTTCTTTAAGAATCTTTTTGCTAAAAGTGGCATTTTGAGATGATAATTATCAAAATTGTATGGAAATGAGTCTTTTTTCACAGTGAAAACAATTGGTTTTCTGTTACTATCAATTCCTTTTGCTTTAAAACTGTAATTATTAATAGTGTGAACCTTTATTAATTTATTAATGGGGAGTGAAAACAATGCGTATACTTCTTCTTTTTGCAGAGTATAAGTAGAAATATCTGAATTATCGATAGTAATAAAAATATCAACTATATAATTTCTCATTATTTTGTTTTCATCTGGAGAAATGAATAGTCTTTTTCCTATAAGAGTTAGAGAGTCAAGGGAAAAATTTTTTCCTAATTCTTCTTTTACCTCTCTTATTCCTCCTTCGTATCCTTCACCAGCTTTATAATGACCTCCAACTGAAACATCTAATTTATTTGGCCAAAAACCTAAATTAGGACTTCTTAATTGATATACTATTGAGGGAACAGGTTTTTCTTGAATTATCCAAAGATTGAATGACCCTATCCAATTACCATCTTTCCATGCTTTGCTTTTATATTTCACAACTTTGCTTTTCACGAAGGTTGGAGGAGTTAATATGTCAACTTTTTCATCCATAATTTGTTATATAAATAGCTTTTCACGCTTTTTTCATTATCAGTCTATTTTTAGATTTTAGTTGATTATCTCAGGAACTTCTATTTTTCTCCTTTGAGTTCACCAATTAACCAATCAGAATATTTTTTTGAAACGTGAGCTACTGGAATTGCAATGACACAAGGAACATCATATGTATGAATTTTGTGAACTTCATTTTCCAATTCTTTATATTTGTCTTCAGTTGTTTTAGCTATAAGAACTACTTCTTTTGTTTCATCTATCTTTCCTGACTTTGGAGGCCAAAAGAACATAGGTATCATATTTGGAAAGGTATTAACGCAGGCACAAGTTTTTTGTTCATTAAGTGCACACCAATCTCTTTAGCTTGGTCTTCGGATTCACAAGTAATATATACGAGTAATAGATCCTTCATCCTAAATTGTTATTACGCCTAGTATTTTGTAAAAGGTTATTTGCGGGGCCGACGAGACTCGAACTCGCAGCCTCTTCCGTGACAGGGAAGCGCTCTAACCGATTGAGCTACGGCCCCAAAGATTACGTAATTATAACTTAAATTCACTTAAGGCTCAATTAAATAATTTTAGGTATTGTGTCATAATGAAGATATGAAGATAGGTAAAGATATGTCAAATTTAGAAGTAGCAGAACTTCTAAGGGCTATTTCAGCTTCATATCAACTAAAAGATCCAGTTAAAAATAAATTTAGAATAATTGCTTATGATAGAGCTGCTGATGCTGTTGAACATTTATCCTCAGAAATAAAAGATCTTTGGGATGATAAAAAGCTAGAAGATATTCCAGGTGTAGGACCATCTATTTCAAAAAACTTAGGAGAAATATTTAAAAATGGAAAGTCAAAGCATTTTGAAGAAATAATGAAGGATTTTTCACCTGTAATATTTGAATTAATCCCTCTTCCCAGAATAGGTGCAAAAACTGCATTTAAGTTAGTAACTCAATTAGGAGTAAAGTCAATTTCTGATCTTGAAAATAAGGCTAAAAAAGGAGAAGTTGCAAAATTAGATGGGTTTGGAGAAGAATCTCAAACAGATATTTTGGAAGGTATTAATGAATACAAAAATAAGGAAAATAGAATGTTACTTCCCTATGCAGAAGAAATTGCAAATGAAATTATTATTTGGATGAAAAAGGAAAAATCTATTAACAAAATTGATTCTTTAGGGAGTCTAAGAAGGAAGGCTGCAACAATCGGAGATATTGATATTTCTGTAGCTTCAAACGACCCCGTATCTTGTCTGGAACATTTTTGCAGATACCCACATGTTAAAAAAGTAATTGAAAAAGGAACAAAAACTGCATCTATTTTATTGCCCAATGAAGTTCAGATTGATTTAATGGTCCAATCACCTGATTCATATGGTTCACTTCTACAGCATTTTACAGGTTCTAAGCATCATAACATAGCTTTAAGAGAATATGCCCTTAAAAAGGGCCTAAGTCTTTCTGAATACGGTATTAAAGATAAGGGGAGGATTAAAAAGTTTTCTGACGAAGAGTCTTTTTATAAATATTTAGAGCTAGACTTTATTCCTCCAGAGTTAAGAGAGGATTTTGGTGAAATAGAGGTGTCTCAGGAAGGAAAAATTCCAGATTTAGTGAAGTTTTCTGATATTAAATCAGATTTGCATATTCACTCAGATTTTAATACAGAGACTAGACTTGATTTGGGAGAATCATCAATGCAAGAAATTATAAATAAAGCAAATAAATTAAGTTATGAATACATTGCTTTTACAGAACATAACCCAAGTAGGAGTTTACATAATCAAAAAGAGATAAGTGACATAATTAAGAGAAAAAAAGAACTTATAGATAAATTAAATTACTCGTGTATGAACAGTGTGAAAGGTAGTGTAAAATATGTGTTCAATAGCCTAGAAATTGATATTCTTCAGGATGGAAATTTACCTTTAGATGATAAAACACTAGATCAATTAGATTTTGCGTTAGTTTCAATTCACTCAAGTTTTAAAATGACAAAATATGAAATGACAAAAAGAATTATATCTGCTCTTTCTCATAAAAAGGTAAAGATTTTTGCCCATCCTACTGCAAGAAAATTAAATGTAAGAGAAGGTGTGGAAATTAATTGGTCTGAAGTTTTTTCTTTTTGCAAGAAATACGATAAGTGGATAGAAATTAATGCTGATCCGATGAGACTTGATTTGCCTGATAGTCTTGTTAGAGACGCAGTAAAAGAAGGTGTACTATTAACAATTGGTACAGATTCACACCATAAAGATTCTATGGAAAATATGAAGTATGGAGTTTATGTAGCTAGACGTGGATGGGCCACAAAAAACAGTATCGTGAATACTAAAGGGTTGAATGAGTTTAAAAAAATGATAAAGTAATAATTTGTAAAAGGGGGTGAAAATGAAATGATAATAATTTTAGTAATAATAGGACTAATTCTTTTTTGGGGAGTTTCAAACTATAATTTTTTTGTATCCAGTAAAGCAAGAATCAAAGCTGCAATTCAAGAAATCGGAAATCAGCTAAAAAGACAATCTGACCTTATTCCGAATTTAGAGGAATCGACTAAAGGTTACTTAAGTCACGAAAAAGGGATTTTTAAAGATTTAACTGATGCAAGAAAGGAAATTTCAAGCGCATTAAAGAATAATAATTTACAGGAGATGTCAGATGCTGCAGCAAAGATGGCATCTGTTATTCCTTCCTTACAAGTGGCAGTTGAAGATAATCCTGAGTTAAAAGGATCAGAAGTTGTTACAAAATTAATGGACGAATTAAGAGATACTGCAGATAAACTTATGTATTCAAGAAGGCTAGTTATTGATTTAACGGCTGATTACAATGTAAGAAGAGTAAGTTTTCCTTCTAGTCTAGTAGCGTCAGTTTTTAAATTTAGTGAACTGGAAGGTTTACAAACACCAGACAAAGGAGATTTTTTAAAAGTATCTGAAGAAGAAATAAAAACACCAAAAGTTAAATTATAAAAGATGTTAAATATTTACGAAGCACAAGCCTTAAATAGGCGAAAAAGTTTTATTGTTGTATTTCTATTTTTTATTTTTGCCAGTGTTAGTTTATATTTTTTACTTAATGCCTTTAGTTATTACTATGGTTTTGAATCAGGAAATACATTAATTATATTAATAGCTTTAATTTTTTCTGGTCTTTTTACTTATCTTAGTTATTATTTCAGTGATAATTTAGTTCTTTCTATATCTGGAGCTAGAAAAGCAGATAAAAAAAATTTCTTTAATTATTATTCTGTAACAGAAAATCTTTCAATTGGTGCAGGAATACCAATGCCACAGTTATTTGTAATAAATGATAGTGCTCCTAATGCTTTTGCAACAGGTAGAAATCCCGAAAAATCTGTTATTTGTGTAACTACCGGACTTTTACAAAAGCTAAATAAAAGTGAATTGGAAGGAGTTATAGCACATGAGATGTCACATATTAAAAATTTTGATACAAGACTCCAAACAATAGTTGCGATAATGGTAGGTCTTATTGCTCTTCTTGGAGATTGGTTATTAAGAGGAAGATATGGATTTAGTAAATCATCAAATGATAAGGAAGAAAATAATTTGGCAGGAATATTTATGCTTTTAGGAATTCTTTTTGCTATTCTTTCTCCAATTATTGCGAAATTAATTCAATTAGCTATTTCAAGGAAAAGGGAATTTCTAGCGGATAGTAGTAGTGTAGCTATAACAAAACAACCATCTGGCTTAATTTCGGCTCTCAAGAAAATCTCGACAGATAATGAACCTTTAGAATTCGCAAATAAGGCTACTGCTCATCTTTATATAGTAAATCCGTTTAAGGGAAAGGACCGTGGAAAAGCGAATTGGTTTTCAGGTCTTTTTAATACTCATCCATCTATTAGTGAACGTATTAAAGCTCTTAATAAAATGAGTTAAAATATATAAAGTATTTAAAAATATGTCAGAACTAACAAAAAAAGATATAAAACACATTGCCAAATTGGCAAAGCTAGAAATATCCGAAAAAGAAATTGTCAAATTTCAAAAACAGTTGTCTTTAATAATCGGTTATGTGAGTGAATTAGAAGAAGCCAATACTAATAATGTAAAACCAACAAGCCAGACTACAGGATTAGAGAATGTTAAAAGAGAAGATTTAGTAAATCAGAAGGACAATTTAAGTTTAGAGGAAGCTTTATCTGGCACAGAGAATACACATAACGGTTATTTTAAAGTATCAGCAATATTAGAAGAATAAATAATGGAAATACCTTTAACTATTGATTCTTTACATAAAGATTTAAAAAATGGTAATTATTCTTTAGTAGAGCTTGTAGATAAATATCTTGAAAGAATAAAATCTTTTGATAAAGAAATTAATAGCTTTATTACAATTTCAGATGATTATGCTTATAAAAAAGCGAAGGAATTAGATTTATCTCTAAAAGAACTGGGGAATAATGCTTTTAAAAAATATCCCCTTTTAGGAACTGTTGTTGCTCATAAGGATTTATTTTTAACAAAGGGAATAAGGACAACTGCTGCATCTAATGTTCTTAAAAGTTATGTGCCTTCGTATTCTGGTACTGTTGTCAAAAGGCTGGAAGAAGCTGGAGCTATAATTATAGGGAAAACTAATTGTGATGCATGGGCACACGGTGCCTCTGGAGAAAATTCAGATTTTGGTATAACAAAAAATCCATGGAATAAAGAATATGTACCTGGTGGATCTTCAAGCGGGTCTGCATCTTCTGTTGCATCAAATTTTAGTATGTTTTCAACAGGAACAGATACAGGTGGATCAATAAGACAACCTGCAAACCTTACAGGTGTTGTAGGATTTAAACCTACATATGGTGCAGTTTCGAGATATGGCGTAATTGCCATGGCTTCATCTTTAGATAGTATTGGTCATTTTACTAGAACAGTAGAGGATTCAAAAAGAATTTTTGATGTAACAAAAGGAGAAGACAAAAAAGATAGTACCGTTAAAAACTATGCCCCAATTCCTTTCAAAGAAAAATTAAAAATTGGAATTCCTAAAGAATATTTTGTTGAAGGAATAGATAAATCAGTTTCCAAAGAAGTTAAAAGATGTGCTGAAATTTTTAGGAAGGAAGGAATAGATGTTGAAGAGATTTCACTTCCAAATACAAAATATGCGATATCAGTTTATTATATTATTCAACCTGCTGAGGTCTCCTCTAATTTATCAAGGTTTGATGGTATAAGATATGGAAATTCAAGAAGCTCATTTGGAGACGAAGCAAAAAGAAGAATTATGCTTGGAACTTATGTTTTATCAGCCGGTTATTATGATGCATATTATTTGAAGGCTATGAAAGTTAGAACTAAAATCATAGAAGATTTTGATAAAGCTTTTAAAAATGTTGATGCAATAATTGCTCCAGTATCACCTACTCCAGCATTTAAAATCGGAGAGAGAGCTAATGATCCTTTAAAAATGTATTTAGCAGATATATTTACGGTAGCCGCAAATATAGCAGGAATTCCCGGATTAGCAATTCCTTCAAACTTTAACGAAATTGGATTACCGTTAGGATTTCAACTATTAGGTCCTAGATTTTCTGAAAATATTTTATTCTCTCTTGGAGATAGATTTCAAAAAGTAACATCTTATGTTCCTAAAGTAGCTGAATTATAAAATGAAAGAATATAAAAAATTAATATTTGAAGGGAATTTTGGTTTTTTGTGGATTTCACAGATCCTTTCTCAATTAACTATTAATATTATTAATTTCTTGATTCTTACAAGACTTTTTACTGTTACACAATCTGCGATTGCAACATCTATGCTTTGGATTTCTTATGCTTTACCTGCAATATTTTTAGGACCAATTGGAGCAGCTTCTGTAGATATGCTAAGTAAAAGGAAGATGTTAATTTATAGTAATCTTTTGCAGTCTCTTACTGTTTTAACTTATGCCTTAATTTTAAGAAAGGGTTTATTTTTACCATATGGTTTTGCAATGATTTATTCTTTAATTAATCAATTTAATGATCCGGCGGAAGCTTCTTTGGTTCCTTCGTTAGTAGATAAAAAGAGACTGCATTTTGCAAATGGTCTCATGTTTTTAACCTCTCAGGGAGCCTTAATTATTGGATATGGTATTGCAGGATTACTACAAACAGTATTTGGTTATAGAAACTCTTTAATTCTTTGTGCAGGATTTCTTTTGGTCGGGGCTCTTTCTGTTAATTTCACTCCTGAAGATGAAAGTGAAGATCGTATTCCTTTAGACATTGAAAAAACCGTTGTTAAATTTGCTTCTAGAATAGCTGAAGGTTATAAATTTATAAAGAATCATAAAGAAGTATTAACTCCATTTTTGTTATTAATTGGATTACAAGTAACTCTTTCTATTATTACAATCAATGTTCCTGTAATTGCTTCTGAAATAGTTAAAATAAATGTAAATGCTGCTGGTGTCTATATAGTTGTTCCTGTTGCTATAGGTGCAATTTTAGGAGCAATTTATATAAATAAGTTCTTGAAAAAAGGTTTAAGGAAAAAACAGGCAATAGAAATATGTTTGATAATTGAACTAATTGCTTTTCTAATTATTTCCTTAGTAGTAGGTTTTATTCCAATTAATTTTTTAAGAATACTTATAAGTACTATCTCGATAATAGCGATAGGTTTTGGATTTGTCGGTCTTTTAATTCCAACTCAAACTTTTATGCAAGAGATGACTCCAGGAGGATTTAGAGGAAGAGTCTTTGGAAATTTTTCCTTTATTGTTACTATAGCCACTATTTTTCCTATAATATTTTCAGGTGCTGTTACTGAAATATTTGGTATTAAACTATTGATGTTTTTTATAGCCTTGATTATTGCTGGAGTGCTTTTTATGTCAAAGAAATATGGTCAGAGTTTTTTAGAAAAAGAGATGCAAAATGGAAAATAAATATATACCAGTAATAGGTTTGGAAATTCATGTAGAGCTTTCTTGTAAAAGTAAAATGTTTTGCAACTGTTCTTCTGAACATTTTGCAAAAAAACCCAATACACAAGTTTGCCCTGTATGTTTAGGCCTTCCTGGAGCTTTACCTTATGCTAACAAAGAAACAATAAAAGAAACTATTAGATTAGGATTATCTTATAACTGTGAAATTAATAAGTTTTCTAAATTTGATAGAAAACATTACAACTACCCTGATTTACCAAAAGGATATCAGATAAGTCAGTATGATTTACCTCTCTGTAAAAACGGTATTTGGGAATCAAAGTCTAGGAAAAAAATTAGAATAAGAAGAATTCATCTAGAAGAAGATACTGCGAAGCTTGTGCATCAGACTATTGAAGGTAAAAAGTATAGTTTAATAGATTTCAACAGAAGTGGTGTTCCACTTCTAGAAATGGTTACTGAACCAGATTTTTCTGATCCTAATACAGTTGAAGAATTTTTAAGAGAAAATCAACTTATTGTAAGATATTTAGGAATCTCTTCAGCTGATATGGAAAAAGGATCAATGAGGCTTGAAGCGAATATCTCTTTAAAAAAGAGTGATAGTGAACAATTACCTAATTATAAAGTAGAACTTAAAAATATAAATTCATTTAAGTTCCTAAAAAAGGCAATAATCGCAGAAATTGAGAGACAAAAGGAACTACTAGAAAAGGGTGAAAAGATAATTCAAGAAACAAGGGGTTATAGAGAAGATTTAGGTAAAACAGTTTCACAAAGGACTAAAGAAGAAGCTCAAGATTATAGATACTTTCCAGAGCCTGATTTGCCTCCTTTAACTTTCAGTGATCAAGAACTTAAAGATATAGAAAAAAGTATTTGTGAATTGCCAAGAGAAAAACTAACAAGATTTGTAAATTTACTACAAGTACCTACTCAGTATGCAGAAATAATAATAAATGACCCTAGTAGGTCAAGTTATTTTGAAAAAGTTGTTGAATTAGCAAAAAATAAATCAATTTCAACCAAAATGATTGCGGATATTATAGTTAATAGGAATTTTGATAAAAAATTTGAGGATCCTCATGAATTAGTAAAAAAATTAATTGAAATATTTTCAAAGGAATTTGCAACTAATGAAGAAGTTAAAAATGCTTGTGAAAAAGCAATAAAAGAGAATGAAAAGGCAATTAAGGATTATAATCAAGGAAAGGGAGAGGTTATTGGGTTCTTGATCGGACAAGTACAGAAATTCCTCAAAGGCAGAGGTAGGAATGATTCTGTTAGAAAAGAACTATTAAAAGGTATTCAAAAAAATATAAAATAATATGAGCGAAACAAAGGAAATTGCTACTATTGATAATGAAGAACTTCAAAAAGAAATTGAATTTCAAAAAACTCTCTCTCCAGAAGAAAATGCAAAAAGGGTAATAGAACTTAAAACTAAGATAGGTTTCGACACCCTTACAGGTCTAAAAAATAAAGATCGTATAACGGATCAGATGGAGACCATTGAAATTTTATTTAAAAGAAACGGGGAAAAATATTGCGTACTATTTGTAGATGTAGATAATCTTAAAAGGATAAATGATACAGAAGGCCATGACAGAGGAAATGAAGTAATCTCTTCAGTCGCATTAGCTCTGAAGGAGGGTACTAAAAGAGGATCTGATTTGGTGGGAAGATGGACAAGAGGGGATGAGTTTGTTGTTGTATTGTTGGAAGCAGGAGATGATGGTGCTTATACATACTATAAAAGACTTAATGATATATTTAAAAGCAAAAAAGAATTGAATAATATTTCTTTAAGTATTGGTGCTTCAACTTGTGATTTCAAAGAACAAAGAGGAAATAAAAAATTTTTAGATGTCGTAGGAGAAGCTGATCAAGCTATGTACAAAGCAAAAGAAAGAAAAGAAGAAAGATCGGGAAATGTAGGATTGATTTTTTACAACGAGATAAATAAAAATGAACAAAAATAAATTTGTACATCTACATGTTCACACAGAATATTCTCTTCTTGACGGTCTTTCTAATTTAAAGAAACTTGTAAATTATACAAAGGAACTGGGAATGAACAGTTTAGCAATTACAGATCACGGAGCTTTATATGGAGCTATTGATTTTTATAAAGAATGCCAAAAAAATGAAGTTAAACCAATTATTGGAGTTGAAGGATATATAACTAACGTAAAAATATCAGAAAGGCCAGAAAGAGCTAAGATCCAGAATTTTCATTTAATATTACTTGCTAAGGATAAAGAAGGTTATAAAAATTTGATGAAATTAACATCAGAAGCTCATTTAAAAGGTTATTATTATCGTCCAAGATTTGATAGAGATACCTTAATAAAATATTCAAAAGGATTAATTTGTACTTCTGCATGTTTACAAGGAGAAGTAGCCCAAGCTTTAATTGAAGATAATTTTGATAAAGCTAAAACTATAACTCAATGGTATCTAGACATTTTTGGAAAAGATTATTATCTGGAGATTCAAAAGCATGAGTATAAAGAATATTTGGATTCAGTTTCTATTTCTTCCTTAAAAAACGATTTAATTGATGCGCAGGAAAACGAAGACAAAGTTATTAAAGGAAAAATAAAGTTAAGCAGACTTTTAGGTATACCAATCTTAGCAACAAATGATGTTCATTATGTTAAGAAGGAAGAATCGGAAGCTCAAGATGCGCTAGTTTGCATAGCAACAGGAAAAAACGTATCAGATATAAAAAGACTTAGATACCCTTCTCCAACCTTTTACCTAAGATCACCAGAAGAGATGCAAAAATTATTCAAAGAAATTCCAGAAGCTATAGAAAATTCAGTAAAAATTTCTGAAAAATGTAATTTAAATATTGAATTAGGAAAATGGTATTTTCCTAAATTCACTTTGTCTGATGATATAACTCCGGAACAAGAATTAAAAAATATAGTTAAAACTAAAATTAAAGATAAATTTAAAGATATCACTAAGGAGATCAAAGACAGAATAAGTTATGAATTAGATATCATTATTAAAAAAGGTTACGCTCCTTATTTTCTTATTGTTTCTGATATGGTTAATTGGGCAAATTCTGAAGGAATTGTAACAAACACCAGAGGATCTGCTGCAGGCTCATTAGTTTCTTATGTACTAGGTATAACAACAGTAAATCCACTTAAATATAATCTTCCTTTTGAGAGATTTTTAAATCCTTTTAGGCCGTCACCTCCGGATATAGATTTCGATATTTCTGATAACAGAAGAGAGGATGTTATTAAATATATGTCTGATAAATACGGAAAAGAAAAAGTTGCTCAAATTTGTACTTTTGGAAGGATGAAGGCTAGAGCTTCAGTTAGGGATATTGCAAGAGTTTTGGGATATCCTTACTCTACTGGGGATAGAATTGCGAAGCTTATTCCTTTGGGTTCACAGGGATTTCCAATGACGATTGAAAAGGCGTTAGCAATTTCATCTGATTTTAAAAGTTTATACGATCAGGATAAGGATGCTAAAAAAGTTATAGAATTGGCTCGTATTGTAGAAGGAAATGCTAGACATATTTCAGTTCACGCTGCTGGCTTAGTTATTTCTCCTAAAGAGATCACTGAATTTACTGCAGTACAACTTGAACCTTCTGGAGATAAGGTTATAACACAATACGAAATGCATGCATGTGAGGATGTTGGTCTTATTAAATTTGATATCTTAGGTATAAGAAACCTCTCAATTTTGAGTTCCGCAATAGAGATTGTTAAAGAATCAAGGAATATAACTGTAAATTTAGGAAAAATTCCATTGGATGATAAAAAGACATATGAGATGCTAGCTAGAGGAGAAACAATGGGTACTTTTCAGCTATCAAGTGCTGGAATGACGAGATATTTAAAAGAACTTAAACCAACAAGAATAGAAGATTTAATGGCTATGGTGGCTTTATATAGACCAGGACCAATGCAGGTTATTCCTGAATATATAGAAAGAAAGAAGAATCCTTCTTTAATAAAATATCTAGATCCAAGAATGAAAAAATTTTTGGAGATGTCGTACGGTTTAATTGTATATCAAGATGATCTTTTATTCTGTGCTTTAGAATTAGCCGGATATACCTGGGAGGAGGCAGATAAATTTAGAAAAGCTGTAGGGAAAAAAATTCCTGAGGAAATGGCTGCACAAAAGAAGAAGTTTATTGATGGAGTTATTAAGAATGGCCAAACTTTAGAATTTGCAGAAAACTTATGGAAACTATTTGAACCCTTCCAATCCTATGGATTTAATAAAGCTCATGCAGCTTCTTACGGAATGGTTGCTTATCAAACTGCTTACATGAAGGCTAATTTCCCTGTTGAATTTATGAATGCGCTCCTGACTGCAGAATCAGGGGATCCAGAGAAAATTTCTCTTGCAGTTAATGAATGTAGAAGAATGAAAATTAATGTTTTACCCCCTGATATTAACGATAGCAATATAGGGTTTAAAATAATTGAAGATAAAGATTCTTTAGAAGAAAAAGGTATTCGTTTTGGCTTATCTGCTATTAAGAATGTTGGTAAGGCTGCAATTGAAGCAATTTTAAATGCCAGAGAAGAAAGTCCTTTTGTTTCCTTTTATGATTTTTTGGCAAGAGTTGATGCTAGAAAAGTCAACAAAAGAGTTGTTGAAAGTTTAGTTAAAGTTGGTGCACTATCTAGATTTGGTGCTAGAGCAAAACTTTTATATTATTCTGAAGAAATACGAGGAAAAGTATCAAGACCTCAGGTCTTAAAAGGACAACAAGATTTATTTAATCAGGATGAAAAGATTTCTAAAAAAGATATTACTAAGGAGCTCTTTTCTAAAACTGATATTGCTGAATTTTCTGAAGAAGAAATCCAAACATTAGAAAGACAACTTTTAGGTTTTTCTCTTTCCGCCAAACCTATTATTGAAATAATTTCTGATTTTGAACATGAATCTAGCCATAAAATTTTTGAATTATCATCTGATCAAAACATTGGTGAAATAGTTAGAATTGCAGCTGTGATAACAGATATAAGAATTGTAATTACTAGAAAATCCGGCCAGGAGATGGCTTTTGTAAAAGTGGATGACGGTACTGGAACAATTGATTTAGTTGTTTTTCCTAGACTATTTAAATCAGTAAGAAATATAATTGTTGACTATAAACCAGTAATAATTTCAGGAAAAATAGATTCAAGAGATGATGGTTTATCTCTACTTGCTGAATCTATTTATACTCCTGGAGAAGAAGGACCTGAAGGTAATGAAGTCTTTATTAAAGTTTCAGAAAAAGTTACATCAAGTCAGCTTAGAGATCTAAAAAATTTACTATTGAACAATCAAGGTTCTAAGGATATTACTTTAATTTTTACTGAAACAGGCAAAAACATCAAGCTTCCATATAAAATTTCTTGGAATGAATCTATCGCGAAGCAAATATCTTCTATTCTTGAAGGTGATAGGTCTTCTGGTGTAGAATAGGCACTATGGCATTAAGAACTACTCATAATCAAGTTGTTTTTGGGACTGGGGATAAGATAAAAATTTATCAAAAAGTTACTGATGGTGAAAAAGAAAGAACTCAAATTTTTGAGGGAATGGTAATTTCAATTAAAAATAGAGGAGAAAATAAATCTTTTACAGTTAGAAAGATGGGTATTCAAGGAATTGGAATAGAGAGAATTTTTCCACTTTTTTCACCTTTAATTGAAAAGATTGAGGTTACTAAAAAAGGAACTCAGGGTGTAAGAAGATCAAAACTTTATTACATTAGAAAAAAGAGTTCTCAAGAAATAGATAAAATCTTTTCTAAAGCTAAGAATAAAATTAATTCAAAAGAATCTTCTAATAAGAAAAAATAATATATACTTAAAAGATTTAAAGTTATCTTTTATGGTCAAAAAATTAATTGTTGGTAGTTTACAGACTAATTGTTATCTTTTTTATTCTGTAAGCAAAAACTGTGTAATTATTGATCCTGGAGATGATGCAGAATACATAATAGATACAATTTCTAGACTTAGTCTTAAACCTATATCAATAATTGCTACACATGGGCATTTTGATCATATTCTTGCAGTAGATCAATTAAGAAGAACTTTCAATATTCCTTTTTATTGCAACAACAAAGACCTTTTTTTAGTAAATACTATGAAATTAAGAGCAACTAGATGGCTTTCTAGAAAAATATATGAAGTTAATCCTGAAATAGATTTCAATATTCCTAAAATATATAAAAATGGAGACATAGTTTTTAAAATATTATTTTCACCTGGACATACTCCTGGAAGTGTTTGTTTATATTCAAAGAAGGAAAACTTACTATTTTCAGGAGATACAATCTTTAAAAATGGAAGTACTGGAAGGTACGATTTTTCCTATTCGAGTAAATTGGGTCTTGAGAAATCTATAGATTTAATATTACAATTGCCAAATGAAACAAAAATTTGTTGCGGGCACGGGGAAAGTACAAATGTCAAAAAAGAAAAAAACTACCATAAATAAAATTAATTTTAAGATTTTTAAGAAACTTAAAAAAATTTCTTTCAAAAAAGAAAATCTTAAATTAACTCCTAAGAAAATATATATTTTAATAATTGTCTTTCTAGCTATTTTTCTATTTTTGATTAGATCCGTTATCTTTGCCGCGTTTGTCAATGGAAAACCTATTTTTAGATTAAGTGTTGTTTCTATTGCAGAAAAACAAGATGGATCAACTATTCTTGACAATTTAATAGAAAAGAAACTTATTTTCAGTGAAGCTAAAAAACAAAATGTTAAAATTACAGAAGAAGAAATTGATACCGAGGTTGAAAATATTGAAGAAGTATTAAAACAACAAAATATTACTTTGGATCAAGCACTAGAGTTAAGTAACCAAGATATGAAAACCTTAAGAGAACAAATTAAAATACAAAAAATTGCAGAACAAATTTTAGGAAAAAATATTGAAATTTTAGAAGAGGAAATTTCAGATTATTACACTACAAATAAAGATTATTTTGGAAGTTCTAAACTTGAAGATGTCAAAGAAGAGATAAAAGATGAACTTTATAATCAAAAATTATCTACAGAATATACTACTTGGATAGAAGAACTCAAAGTTGATGCAAAGATCAAGTATATAGTTAATTATTAAAATATAAGAATAAACTTCTTTTGAAGAAATAGTAATGTTTGATACTCATTGTCATTTGTATTTAGAACCTCTATATAGTGATATAGATAAAATTATTTCAAGGTCTAGAGAATTAAATGTCAATTATCTTCTTGTTCCAGGTATAGATTTCGAATCTTCTCTTAAATCTATTGAAATATCAAATTGTTATGATAACGTTTTTGCCGCAATAGGAATTCATCCTACCACCCTTATAAATAAAGAAGATATAGAAAAAGAAATTTACAAAATCGAAGAGTTGATTTTAAAAGATAAAGTAATTGCAATTGGAGAAATTGGTTTAGACTATTATCACAAAGTAAATACTGAGTTTATTCAAAAAGTTCTCCTGGAAAAACAGCTAAAGCTAGCTATTAAATATAACAAGTCTGTAATAATTCATAGTAGACATTCAAGTGAAGATATAATTTTTTTAATAAAAGATTTAGGATTTAATAATTTTGAGGGTAATTTAGTTTTTCATTGTTCTGAACCAGATAAAGAAATTCTTAAAGTTGTAAAAGAAAATAACTATTTTATAGGAATAGATGGAGATATTACGTTTAATAAGAATAAGCAAGATTTTATTCAAAAAGTTCCACTCAATAATCTAGTACTCGAAACAGATTCTCCATTTTTAGCACCTACAAAAGATGGAATTAAGGATAAAAATAAAATTAATTATCCCTATTATTTACCTCAAATAGCCAATAAGGTATCAAAAATCAAAAAAATTAGTTTTAAAGATGTTATTAGTAAAACTACAGAAAACGCGCTTCTATTGTTTGGAGTTTCTTCGGGTTATAATGAAATATGTTAATTTTAGGAATTGATCCTGGTACAGCCACGACAGGTTATGGACTAATAGATGCTTCAAGGAAAAGTATTAGTGTTCTAGACTTTGGTTTAATAGAAACAGACAAAAATGGAGATTTTGGTAAAAGATTAATTAATATCAATATTCAACTTAATGGAATATTAAAAAAATTGAATCCTGATGTTGTTGCAATGGAAAAACTTTTTTTTGCAACTAATGTAAAAACTGCGATGACAGTCGGTAGAGCAATGGGAGTTATTGTTTTTACTTGTGCAAAAAACAAAAAGGAAGTAATTGAATATGCACCAGGTACTATTAAAAAACAAATTACTGGAAATGGTAGAGCTGATAAAAAAGATATACAGAAATCGTTAAGGAAACTCCTTGGTGCAAAAGTTAGAAGTCGTGTGCACAAAAAAACACATTTTGATAATTCAGCTGATGCATTAGCTGTTGCACTATGTCACGCGTATAATATATATAAAGTTGAGAGAAGGGGGTGATAGTTTAAATGACTGATTATAAAGTCGGAAAAGTAACCCATTATTACGACAAAATTGGGGTAGCTGTAATAGAACTCGATGCACCTTTATCGGTTAAAGATAAAATTAAATTTGTCAGAGGGGGTGAGGATCTATTTGAACAGGAAGTTACTTCTATTCAAATAGAACACGAAAAGAAGGATTCCGCAAAAAAAGGAGATGTGGTAGGATTAAAAACTGATGGTGATGTTAAAGAAGATGCGGAAGTATATAAAATCCAATAGAAAAAATAAATCATATTCCAGCAAATTAACGTGGTCTTCTGATTTTGACGTACAAAAAAGGATAAAAAAGCTTCTAAATAAGTTAAATTTTAAAAATTTTGATTATGAAAGAATTTACTGTTTACGTTCAGAGAATGCAAATACTAGAGCTATTGCAAGAATATATGGTTTATCAAGAGTTTGGCAAAAAGTTTTAAATCAGAAACCAGCATACATTATTGAAGTTGTTTCAGAAAAATTTGATAGACTTTCAGATAGTGAAAAGAGTAAAGTGTTACTTCATGAAATTGCACATATACCTAAAAATTTTTCTGGCAGTTTAGTTCCTCACATCAGAAGAGGTAAAAGAAGTTTTTATTTAAAACTAAAAAATTTGATTGAATTTACAGATAAAGAGTAGCAAATAAAAATGAAAATATATTTAATCCATGGAGAATATAGTTCAAAAAGTTATGAAAAACTTAAGGAATATATTAATAAAGCTAAAGAGAAAAATTGGAAGGTAATTAACTACTCTGAAGAAAATGCCTTTTCTATTCAAGAAACTTTGTCTTCTGTTGATTTATTTGATACTAACAAAGTCTATATTTTAGATAACCCTTCAAAATTACAAAAAAAAGATATTGATTGGATAAACAAAAATATTGAATCCTTAAAAGGAATTCTTATTCTATATTCAAACGCTAAAATAAAAACGTCGGTTGTTAATAAATTTAAAAAGATTGACAAAATAGAAGAATTTAATTTACCTAAAAATGTTTTTTCCTTTTTAGAATCATTCTATCCAGGAAATTCAAAAACTTGTATAGGATTATTTCACCATGTATTAGTTAGTGAAAAAATCGAATTTATCTTCTATTTACTTTCTAAACATTTAAGAGATTTATATTGGGTAAAAACTTTTCCTTCTAATATTCCATATCCATCCTGGAGAGTTGAGAAATTTGAAAAACAAGCATCTAAATATTCTTTGCCACAATTAAAGGATATTATTAATAATTTATCCCAAATTGATGTAAAATCAAAAACTTCAAGATCAGAATTGGCAGATCTCCTTGATTTTCTAATAATAAGAAAGTTAGAATAATAACACCTCTATGTTAATAGATGAATCAATATTTAAAGCCTACGATATAAGAGGTATATATCCTGAACAAATTAATGAAGACCTAGTTTATAAAATTGGAAGAGCCTATTCTACTTTCCTTATTAAGGAAAATCCTCAAAAAAAACTTAATGTAGTTATTTCTTCAGATATGAGATTATCTTCTCCTTCTTTAAAAGAAAATCTTATTAAGGGAATTATTGATTCGGGTATCAATGTTATTGATATTGGATTAGCTACAACTCCAACTTTTTATTTTGCAGTTGCCTTTTATGGTTTTGATGGAGGTTTACAAGTATCAGCATCACATAATCCTAAAGAATATAACGGCCTAAAAATAGTGAGAAGAAAAGGTTTACCTGTAAGTGGAGAAGGAGGTATCTATGAAATACGGGATATTGTAAAAAATGAATCGTTTATTGAAATTCAGACTAATAAGGGGAAAATAATTAAGAAAGAAGGTGTTTTAGGTGATGAAATAATAGAAGAAAGTAAAGGAATCAATATTGAAAAGATTAAAACTTTTACAATCGCTATTGATGCAGCCAATTCTATGGGGGCAGTTGATGTAAAAGCTATTTTTGAGGATTTACCTTGCAAAATTATTGAAATGAATTATAACCTTGATGGAAATTTTCCTGTTCATCAGGCAGATCCACTGAAAGAAGAAAATATGAAATATGTTCAGGAATCTGTCTTACAAAACAATGCAGACCTGGGTATTTCTATTGACGGAGATGGTGACAGGTATTTTTTCGTAGATGAAAAAGGGGAAATTGTTCCTCAATCAATTTTACGAGGACTTATGGCACAAATAGCTATAAAAGAAAATCCTTCTGCTACTGTTTGTTACGATATAAGACCTGGAAAAGTAACTAAAGATATGATTGAGGAAGTTGGAGGAAAAGCTGTTGTTACAAAAGTAGGACATTCTTTAATAAAAGAAAAAATGATCGAACTTAATGCTGTATTTGGTGGAGAATCCTCTGGTCACTTTTTTTATAAATTTAGTTTTGGTACATTTGAAGCTCCAACAACCTTAATTAGAAAATTTTTAGTTTATATATCAGAACAAAATAAGCCTTTATCAGAAATTGTTAGACCTTTCAAAAAATACTTTCATACTGGAGAAATAAATACGGAAGTAATTGATAAAGAAGGAAAAATGAAACAAATTGCTGAAAAATATTCTGATGGATCAATTTCCTATCTTGATGGAATTTCTATTGAATACCCTGATTATTGGTTCAATGTTAGACCTTCGAATACAGAGTCATTATTAAGATTTGCTTTAGAAGCAACAACTGAGGAAATTATGAAGCAAAAAAGAGATGAAATAGTAAATATTATTAAATCTAATTAGAATGAACATTTTTGATTCTTTAGAAGACATTAAAAAAATTGATATTGAAGATGTTTATGAATCAGTAATTTCACTCCCCAAACAATGTGAACATGCTTGGGACGATGTAGAAAATATAAATATTGTAAAAGGAGACTATACGAAAATAGAAAATGTTGTTTTTACAGGAATGGGAGGATCAGGATTAGCAGCAAGAGTAATAGAGACAACCTTTTTAGATGAACTAAAGTTTCCCTTTGTAAGGGTTAATGACTATAACCTTCCTAATTTTGTAAATTCGAAAACTTTAGTTTTATGTTCAAGTTATTCTGGTTCTACAGAAGAAACTCTAGAAAATGTAAAACAAGCGATTCAAAGGAAAACAAAATGGTTAGCTATAAGTACTGGAGGACCTTTAATTGAAGAGGCTAAAAAACAAAATGTTCCTTATTACAAAATTGTTCCTAAATTTAATCCTTGTAATCAACCCAGAATGGCTATCGGCTACTCAATAGTTGGCCAACTTGCTCTTGCAGCAAAGTTAGGAATTATAAAAATTTCAAAAGAAGATATAGATAAAGCTATCAAAATAATGAATGATATTATCTCAAAAAACGTAAAAGATATCGGGATTCAAAATAATCCAGCAAAAACTGTTGCTAGTAAGCTTAAGGATAAGATCATTATTTTAATTTCTGCAGATCATTTGTCGGGTGCTACACATATTTTTAATAATCAAATAAATGAAAACTCAAAAACGTTTTCCTCTGATTTTATTATTCCTGAACTGAACCACCATTTAATGGAAGGATTAAAGAATCCAAAAAATAATAAAGATAACCTTTTTGTAATATTTATTAATTCAAAAATGTATTCAGGGAGAATACAAAAGAGGTTTGAAGTCACTAAAGATGTAGTTAATAAAAACAATATTCCTTTTTACGAAATAAACCTAAAATCAGATAAAAAAATTAGTCAGATTTTCGAATTAATTCAATTTGGTGCATTTATTAATTTCTATTTATCCATTATATACAAACAAAACCCTGCTCCTATTCCTTGGGTAGACTATTTTAAAAACGAGCTCTCCAAAACATAAGTTGTCTATGCTATCATGAATTAGCCTTACTATGTCTGTCCAACCATTAATTCTGTTTTTAAAGGATATCCAAAAAAACGATGTTGAAATTGTGGGAGGTAAAAGTGCCAACTTAGGTGAGATGTACAACTTTGGTTTACCTGTCCCCGATGCATTTGCTACAACAGTCTACGCGTATGATCTTTTTTTAAAAGATAATCAGCTTGAAAAGTTTATATATCCATTATTAAAAAACTTAAATTACGAAAATCAAAAAGAATTAGAAAATGTTTCTAAACAAATACAAAACAGAATAAAAACAAGTAAAATTCCACAGAACATCAAAAATGATGTTTTTCTGGCCTACAAAAAATTGTCTAGTAGATTTAAGCACTCTCTTGTTGCAGTTAGATCATCAGCTACAGCTGAAGATGCGCCTGGAACTTCATTTGCAGGGCAACAAGTTACTTTTTTAAATATAAAAGGTGAAGCTAATATTTTAGATAAAGTTAGAGAATGTTGGGCATCACTTTTTACCCCAAGGTCAATTTATTATCGAAATATAAATAAAGTTGAACATAGTAAAGTAAAAATTTCTGTTATAGTCCAAAAGATGATTCAGTCAGACGCTTCAGGAGTCATGTTTTCGATAGATCCTGTTACCAATGAAAAAGATCGAATTGTAATTGAAGCTGTTTGGGGATTGGGAGAGATGATCGTGCAAGGTTCAGTTATTCCTGATAAATATGTAGTTCAAAAAGAAACTTTCTATATTCTTTCAAAAGAAATTAATTCTCAAACTACTCAACTTATCAAAACCCCATCAGGACAAACAAAAGAAGTAAATGTTCCAAATAGAATAAAGGATAATACTAAACTAAATGATAGAGAAATTGTTCAATTGGCAAAATATGCTGATATATTACAAAAACATTACTTTTTTCCTCAAGATTCTGAATGGGCAAGAGAAAAAGGAAAAATATATATAGTTCAAACAAGACCAGTTACTACAATTGATAATAATAAAAACGAAGTTAGCATTCAAAAAGATGGAGAATCATTTAAAATTTCACCAACACCAATACTTACGGGAAGTCCTGCTTCTCCAGGAATTGGAACAGGTCCTGTTAAAATTCTTTTATCTTCAAAAGAAATTTCAAAAATAGAATCTGGTGATATTCTAGTTTCGACAATGACATCTCCGGATTTTGTACCTGCTATGAAAAAGGCCAGCGCAATTGTTACTGATAAAGGAGGACAAACATCTCATGCAGCTATAGTTTCAAGAGAATTGGGAATTCCTTGCGTTGTTGGAACTAAAAATGCAACCAAAATACTTAAAAATGAACAAGTGGTTTCAGTTAACGGAGTTACAGGTGAAATATTTATGGGTGTTTTGAATAACAAAAAAAACTTTAAGGAAAAAGAAAAGATTTCGGAGGTAAAAACAGCAACTAAGTTATACGTAAATTTAGGAGAACCAGATTTAGCAAAAGAGATTGCCAAAAAACCTGTCGATGGCGTAGGACTATTAAGAGCTGAATTTATGATAGCCAATTTTGGTATTCATCCAAAAGAAGCTATAAAGCAAAAAAAACAAAATGATTTTATTAACGATCTTACCAAAGGTATTACAAAAATATGTGATGCATTTAATCCAAGACCTGTTATTTATAGAGCTACTGACTTTAAAACAAATGAATATTCAGCATTAAAAGGTGGTAAGAATTGGGAACCAATTGAACCTAACCCTATGCTTGGTTTTAGAGGTGCATTTAGATATATTGCTTCACCTGAAGTTTTTTCACTTGAGTTACAAGCAATCAAAAAGGTGAGAGAAAAATATTCTAATTTATGGTTAATGGCTCCGTTTGTCCGATCCCCAGAAGAGTTAACAAAAGTAAGAAGAATTGTTGCAACAGAAGGATTATTTGAAGATAAAACTTTTAAGTTCTGGATGATGGTAGAACTTCCTACCAATGTAATTCTTCTTGAGGATTTTATTAAGGTTGGTATTGATGGAATATCTATTGGTTCCAATGATTTAACAATGTTAATTCTAGGTACTGATAGAGATAATTCTGAAGTTGCAAGTGTTTTTGATGAAAGATCACCTGCAGTTTTATGGGCAATTAAAAAGGTAATAAAAACATGTAACAAAAATGGAATTACTTCATCAATATGTGGTCAAGCACCATCAATTTATGAGGAATATACTGATCTTTTAGTCAATGCTGGAATAACAAGTATATCTGTAAATCCTGATGCGATTTCTCGAACTAAAGATTTAATAATTAACGCAGAAAAGAAAATAATTACTTAAAAATATGTCAAAAATCAAAAAAATTTGGTCTAGAGAAATATTAGATTCAAGAGCAAATCCAACTATTGAAACAGGTTGTCTTTTAGATTCAGGACAAGTTGTGGCAGCTTCTATTCCTTCAGGTAGTTCAACAGGATCATATGAGGCAGTAGAATTAAGAGATAACGATCCAAATAGATTCCTTGGAAAAGGTGTTCTTAAAGCAGTTGATAACGTCAACAAAATACTAGGTCCCGCTATTGTTGGAATGGATCCTAGAGAGCAAGTTTCCATAGATAATAAACTTATTCAAATTGATGGAACTGAAAACAAATCTAAACTTGGAGCTAATGCTATCTTATCAATTTCCTTAGCTGTAGCTAAGGCAGCTTCTATAGTAGCCAATACTACTCAATATTTTTGGGTCAATTTTCTTGCACAACAAACTGCTAATAAATGTAAAGTTAGTATGCCTACTCCACTTTTTAATATGATAAATGGTGGTATTCATGGTGCTGGAAATTTAGATTTTCAGGAATTCCATGTTATACCCATAACAACTAAAGGATTTCGCGAAGGATTACAAGAATGTGTAGAAATTTATCTGACAATTGGAGAGAATTTATCTCGTCGCGGTGCAATTCATTCAGTAGGTGATGAGGGAGGATATGCCCCAAACCTTTTTACGAATGCTGATGCGTTAGAAGTATTTGTAGAATCAATTAAACAAACAAAATACCAACTTGGAAGAAATGTATTTTTAGGACTTGATATTGCAGCTGGAAGTTTTTATAAAAACGGTGAATATACAATAAGAGATAAATCAGCTCCAATGGACGATAACCAATTATTAGATTTTTACAAAAGTCTAAACGAACAATATAAACTTGCTCTAATAGAAGATCCTTTTTATGAAGATGGTTGGGACAGTTGGAAAAAAATTTATAATGAACTATCTGATGATCTTATAATTGTAGGTGATGACCTTTTAGCAACAAATTCCAAAAGAGTTCAAAAAGCTATTGAAGAAAAAGCCTGTAATGCAATATTAATAAAACCTAATCAAATAGGAACGATTACTGAAACATTGAATGTAATTAAAATTGCTAAAGATGCAAATTGGAAGGTTGTTGTTTCCCATAGATCAGGGGAAACCAATGATTCATTTATTGCTGATTTTGCAGTAGGGGTTGGAGCTGATTATGTAAAATTTGGAGCTCCAGCTAGGGGCGAACGTATTGCTAAATATAATAGGCTTTCTGCTATAGAATCAGAACTTAATTTTTCTAAATGAACTCAAATAAAAAAACAAACTTTGTATGTGTTACAGTTCTTGACGGGTGGGGAATTTCCACACCAAGTCCTTCTAATGCCATTTCTCAAGCCAACACTCCAAATATGAATAAGTTATATGCTTCTTTCCCTCATACACAATTGGGGGCATCAGGTGAAGCAGTAGGACTACCTAGAGGAGAAGCAGGTAATACTGAAACAGGTCATTTGAATTTAGGAGCTGGAAAAATTGTTTACCAGGATTTAGCTAGAATTAATCTTGCAATTGCAGAAGGTTCATTTTTTACTAATGAAGTTATTTTAAACGCTTTTAGACATGCTAAAAATAATAATTCAAACTTACATTTAATAGGTTTAGTCGGTGCTGGAGGAGTTCATTCCAATCTAGAACATTTATTTGCATTAATTTCTATCGCTAAAAAAGAAAATTTAAAAAATCTTTATCTACACCTCTTTACTGATGGCAGAGATTCTCCTCCTACTTCTTCAAATGTGTATATAAATAGAATTAGAGAAACAATTAAAAAAGAGGGAGTAGGTACAATTGCATCAGTTATGGGTAGGTATTGGGCCATGGATAGAGATAGACGCTGGGATAGAACAGCAAAAGCATATTTTGCATTAACTAAAGGACAAGGAAATTTAGTTAAAACCCCTGAGGAAGCTATACAAATGTCATATCAGATAGGTAAAACTGATGAATTTATTGAACCTTCTGTAGTTACAAATAACACAGGCGAGCCTATTTCCTTAATTAAAGATAATGACGCAGTAATTTTCTTTAATTTTAGAGTTGATAGACCTAGACAATTGACAGCTGCTTTTTTGATTGATAATTTTTCAGATAATAGTCTAGATTTAGAATTTGATCCATATTTAGAAAAATACGAAAAAACTCATCTTCTTTCAAGAGTAGAACACTACCAAAAGGTTTTTAATAGAGGAGAAAAAATTAAAAATCTTTATTTTGCAACAATGACTCACTATTCTGATTCTCTAGTTCAATCTGGGGCAAAAGTAATATTCTCCCCTGAAAAGATAGAAATTCCCTTAGGAAGTGTCATTTCTGAAGCAGGATTAAAACAGTTAAGACTCGCTGAAAGCGAGAAGGAAAGGTTTGTTACTTATTATTTTAATGGTTTAAGAGAAGCATCTTTCTTAGGAGAAGATAGAATTATTATACCATCCCCAAATGTACCCACTTATGATTTAAAACCAGAAATGTCAGCAAATGAAATAACAAATAAATTTATTGAACTTATTAAGTCAGATTCAAACTATTCTTTTATTCTTATTAATTTTGCTAACCCTGATATGGTAGGTCATACAGGAAATATCGCTCCTACCATTAAAGCAATTGAAACCGTTGATGATTGTATTGGTAAAATTGCAAATACTGCACTTGCATATAATGGAACCCTTTTGGTAATTGCCGATCATGGAAATGCTGAAGAAATGATCAATTCTCAAACTGGTCAAATTGATACTGAACATTCTACAAATCCAGTTCCATTTATTGCCGTTTCCAAAAATTATTTAGGCAATCCTCAAAATATCCAGAGCGGAATTCTAGCTGATATAGCACCAACTGTTTTAAAATTGTTAAATCTAGAAATTCCGTCTGATATGACGGGAAGAAATCTCCTTGATTCTTTACGATAATTTGTAGAAAATAATATACATGTTCGAAAATTCATCTGGTTTTATAAATATAATTTTTGATTTTATTGGTAAATATGGCCTTTTGGCCATTTTTGTTTTTATGTTTGCAGAATCATCTTTAATTCCAATTCCTAGCGAAGCTACAATGGCTCTTTCTGGATTCCTTGCAGGTTTAGGATACTTTAACATTTGGCAAGGAATTTTAGTTGGTTCTTTAGCAAGTATTTTAGGATCAGCATTTATCTATACTATTGCATATAAAAAAGGAGAAAGTTGGATTAGAAAAATTATAAAAAAATGGGGAAAATATGTTTTTCTTTATGAGGAAGAATATGATAAGTCAAAAATCTGGTTTTCTAAAAGAAGTCAATGGGTTGTTTTTATTGCAAGGTTAATGCCAGTAATTAGAATGTTTATTTCTCTTCCTGCTGGAGTAACGAAAATGAATACCACTTTATATTTAATACTTGTAACAATAGCAGCATTTATTTGGTCTACCATATTTTCTTTTGTTGGATATAAACTTGGAGAAAATTGGATTGTTATAGAACCCTATTTCAAAAAATTCCAAGTCGGTATTGTACTTTTACTTATATTGGGAATAATTTGGTATATAAGAAAACATTTAAAACAAAAAAAGAATAGATCCTAATTTTTATAATATCTTCTTATAAGACCGACAACTTTACCTTGTATTCTCACATTTTTAACAAAAATAGGCTGCATTTTTGCATTGGCAGGTTCAAGTCTAACTCTAGTAGCTTCTTTAAAAAAACGTTTTAAAGTAGCCATTCCATTGTCCAGTAGAGCTACAACTATCTCTCCGTTTCTAGCGTCTTCTGTTTGTTCAATAACTACAAAATCACCGTCTCTTATTTGTTCTTCAATCATAGATTCTCCTCTTACCTGTAAGACAAACGTTCTCTTTTTATTACTTACAAATGCTTTAGGAACAGAAATAGAAGCGTTAGGATCTGTATAAGGTTCAATTGGAGTTCCTGCTGCAATGAAACCTAAAATAGGTACTTCCATACCTTCCGGCGAAGAATTAATATTTGAATCTTTAATTTCAATAGCTCTAACTTTTCCTTTTTTTCTTTTAATAAGTCCTTTTTCTTCTAAAGAAGTTAAATGTTCATGAACAGTTGCTAAAGAAGAAACACCAATCGCGTCTGCAATTTTTCGAAGAGTTGGGGCTGTACCATTTAATTGGATTTGTTGTTTAATAAAATCTAAAATTTGTTTTTGTTTTTTATATACTATTGGTGCCATACTTATTAATACTCACGTTACCAAAGAAAACCCGAATATGTCAATAGGAATTTAATGTATAATAAAGCATCAAACATGCAAAAATTTAAAATACAATCACAATTCAAACCAACTGATGATCAGAAACATGCAATTGAATACCTTGTTAAAGGGATCGAGCATAATTTAAAAAATCAAGTACTTCTAGGCGTCACTGGCTCTGGTAAAACTTTTACTATTGCTAATGTAATTGAAAAAATTCAACGTCCTACTTTAATTATTTCTCACAACAAAACTTTAGCAGCACAGCTTTATCAGGAGTTTAGGGACTTTTTTCCAAAAAATGCAGTAAGCTATTTTGTCTCTTACTACGACTATTACCAACCTGAAGCATATATACCTTCAACCGATACTTATATAGAAAAAGATGCAAGTATTAATGAGCTTATAGATAAGTTAAGGCTTGCTGCAACCACAAATCTATTAACAAGAAAGGATACTATTGTTATAGCATCAGTATCTTGTATTTATAATATCGGTTCTCCAGTAGAATATGGGCATTTCGTTTTTGAGTTCTCAAATGGTATGAAAGTCCAAAGAGAACAAATAATTAAAAGACTTATAGAACTACAGTACGAAAGAAATGACTACGGATTTCATAGAGGTACATTTAGAATAAGAGGAGATACTATTGATGTTTTTCCTTCTTATATGGATACAGGAATAAGAATAGAAGTATTAGAAGGAAAAATTCAAGATATTAAGGAAATTGATCCAATAACCGGAAATACTATTAAAAAAGACTATGGAAATTATGTTTTATATCCTGCAAAACATTTTATTACTGATCCAACCCAGAATATTGAAGTTTTCAAAGAAATAAAAAATGATTGTGATAAAAGAGTAAAAGAATTAAAAAGTATGGATAAAGATTTAGAAGCACATAGACTTTTAAACAAAGTTAACTATGATCTGGAAATGATTCAAGAAGTAGGATATGTCAAAGGAATTGAAAATTACTCAAGATATTTTGACGGAAGAAAACCAGGTGAAACTCCTTATTCATTACTTGATTACTTTAATTCTCCATATGGTAAAGATTGGTTAGTAGTTGTGGATGAAAGTCATATAACTTTTCCTCAAATAAGAGGAATGTACTCAGGAGATAAATCTAGAAAAGAAACATTAATAGATTATGGTTTTAGACTTCCTGCTGCTATTGATAATAGACCATTAAAATTTGAGGAGTTTTTAAGAAAGATCCCAAACTTTATTGCAACTTCAGCCACTCCTTCTAGCTGGGAGCTTTCTCTAGCTAAAGAGAATTTTATACAGTTAGATCAAAAAAGTAAGAAGAAAGTTTCCGTAAATGGTTTAACAGAACAACTATTAAGACCAACTGGAATTCCTGATCCTGAGGTAACAATTAGACCAACTAAAAACCAAGTAGCAGACTGTATAAAAGAAATTAAAAATAGAGCTAAAAAAGGTCAAAGAACTCTTGTAACTACTTTAACAAAAAGAACAGCTGAAGATTTATCTTCCTATCTTTCTGAACAAGGAGTAAAAGTACATTATCTTCATTCTGATGTTAAAACTTTAGATAGAGGAGATATTTTAGATGATTTAAGAAAAGGTAATTATGACTGTTTAGTGGGAATAAATCTTCTAAGAGAGGGCCTAGATCTTCCTGAAGTTTCTTTAGTCGCAATACTTGATGCAGATAAGGAAGGTTTTTTAAGAAGTGATGTAACTTTAATTCAAACAATGGGTAGAGCCGCAAGACATGTAGAAGGTGAAGTTATTATGTATGCAGATTCTATAACAGGTTCAATGGATCGAGCCTTAAAAGAAGTAAAAAGAAGAAGAGAAATACAAAAAAGAGAAAATATAAGATTAGGAATAACACCTAAATCAATTCAAAAACCCATAAGAGAAAAACTTGTTGAATTTGTTGAAATTAAAAAAACTCCATGGATGTTTGGAGAAAAAGAAGAAACTTTTTTTTCACTTGATAAATTAGACATTGATTCTCTTACTCCTGAAGAAAAGAAAAAATTAGTTAAAAACCTGAAAACTGAAATGAGAATAGCTGCACAAGACTTGAATTTCGAGCTTGCTATTGAAATAAGAGAAAAGATAAAAGATCTAGAAAATAATTAACATTTGTTATAATTAACAAGGTCCATCGGAAATCCGATGGTAATTTAATATGGATTACATAAAAGTAAAAGGCGCAAGACAACATAACCTTAAAAATATTGATTTAGATATTCCAAAAAATAAACTTGTAGTTTTTACAGGTGTTTCAGGTAGTGGTAAATCTTCATTAGCTTTCGATACAATTTATGCTGAAGGGCAAAGAAGGTATGTTGAAAGCTTATCAACCTATGCTAGACAGTTTCTAGGAATAATGGATAAGCCTGATGTTGATACAATTCAAGGATTATCACCTGCAATTTCAATTGACCAAAAAACTACATCTAAAAATCCTAGATCTACGGTTGGAACTGTCACAGAAATATATGATTATTTAAGACTTCTATATGCAAGAATTGGCCATCCACATTGCCCCATTTGCGGAAGAGAAATCAGTTCTCAATCTTTAGATCAAATAGTTGATAAATGTATAACCTTAATTAATGAGATTGTTAATAGTAAAGGAAAGGTGTGGCTTTTAATTCTTTCTCCAATGGTTCAAGGCAGAAAAGGAGAATTTTCTAATTTATTCGAAAATTTAAAATCTAAAGGATTCAAGCAGGTAAGAGTTGATGGATATATTAAAAATTTAGATGAATATTTTGCTTTAATTAAAACCAATAAACATACAATTGATGTGGTTATTGATAGAATTGCTCTTTCCAAGAAAGATTTAAAAGATAAAATACTTTTAGATAATCTTAAAACTAGACTTTCTGATTCCATTCAACAGTCCTTAAATCTATCAGATGGATTAACTTTAATTTCCGAAGTCTTAGATGAAGGCTTTTCTTTACCAGAATTTCCAAAAAAATTTGTAGATCACCTATTTTCTGAAAAGTTTTCTTGTCCGATAGATAATGTAGAAATCTCTGAAATAGAACCAAGATCTTTTTCTTTCAATACCCCATATGGTGCGTGTCCTAGATGTACTGGATTGGGGAGGATTTTGAAAGTTGATCCAGAATTAGTCTTTTCAAAAGAAATTTCTATTTCCGAAGGAGGTATTCTTCCTTTTAAAAATATGTTTGAACATGATACATGGTTTTCCAGATTAGTTTTAACCTTTTGTAAAGAAACTGGAATTAACCCCAAAATAAACATTGGTACTCTTACCAATGACCAAATAGAGCTATTACTCTATGGAACTGGAGATAAAGAATATCAAGTAACTGGAACTAATAGATTTGGGAAAGAAACTTATATTTACGAAAGATTTATAGGAATAGTCAATGAACTTGAAAAAAGACATTCTCAAACAGATTCTGATTGGGTAAGAACTGAAGTTGAGAAATATATGAGGGAAACTATATGTCCAGAATGTAGTGGAACAAGACTTAAAAAGGAAGCACTGGGAGTAACTATTAATAAATTAAACATTTCCGAACTTACTTCTTTTTCAATAGAAAAGACGATTAACTGGATCAAGGAATTAAATCAAAAAAATTTATTATCAGTAAAAGAACAAAAAATTGGACATTTAATTTTAAAAGAGATTATTGAAAGACTTAATTTTCTCATTTCAGTTGGACTGGAATACTTAACTTTAGATAGACAAGCAGGTTCACTTTCAGGAGGAGAAGCCCAAAGAATAAGACTTGCTTCTCAAATTGGTTCAGGACTAACTGGAGTTCTTTATGTTTTAGATGAACCTACTATTGGACTTCATCCAAAGGATAATCAAAAACTTATTGATACTTTAAAAAGATTAAGGGATTTAGGAAACACAGTTATTGTAGTTGAACATGATGCAGAAATGATGAAACAGTCTGATTATATTTTTGATTTTGGTCCATGGGCTGGTGAAAAAGGTGGGTTTGTTACAGCTAAAGGAACTCCTAGTCAAATTAATAAAGATAAAAACTCATTAACAGGTAAATACCTATCTGGAAGAAAAAAGGTCAGTGTTTTAACTAAAAAAATAAATACTGAAAACAATGATAAGTTTTTAAAAATTAATGGTTGCACTAAGTACAATTTAAAAAACATAAACGTTTCTTTTCCGCTTGGAAAATTAGTAGTAATTACTGGTGTTTCAGGTAGTGGTAAATCAACTCTTTTAGTAGAAACACTCTATCCAGCACTTTTTAAAAGTATTAATCCATTATCAAAAATTTCGGTAGATGGCTTTAAATCTATAGATGGACTTGAGCAAATTGATAAAGCTATTCTTATTGATCAATCACCAATAGGCAAAACGCCAAGAAGTAATCCAGCAACATATACAAAAGCTTTTGATGATATAAGAGATATTTTTGCATCAACTAAAGAAGCTAAATCTTTTGGATTTAAAAAGGGAAGATTTTCTTTTAATGTTAAGTCTGGTAGATGCGAATCTTGCGAAGGTCAAGGACAAATAAAAATCGAGATGCAATTTATGAGCGATATTTGGGTTTTATGCGATGTTTGCCATGGAAAACGTTATAATACACAAACCCTAGATGTAACATATAGAGGAAAAAATATTTCTGAAGTACTTGATATGCCAGTTTCAGAAGCTAAAAATTTCTTTCATGGAAATTCTAAATTAGTATTGAAACTTGAAACATTAGAGGAAGTTGGTCTTGGATATATGAAGTTAGGCCAGCCAGCAACAACTTTATCAGGAGGGGAGGCTCAAAGAGTTAAACTTTCTACAGAATTATCAAAAAAATCTACAGGAAAAACTATTTATATACTTGATGAACCAACAACTGGTCTTCATTTCTATGATGTAGAAAAACTATTAAGTGTACTTAAAAGTTTAGTAAAAAGAGGAAATAGTGTTTTTGTTATTGAACACAATTTAGACGTTATTAAAAATGCAGACTGGGTAATTGATTTAGGACAAGATGGAGGAGAAAAAGGAGGGGAAGTTATTTTTGAGGGGTTAGTCTCTAGTCTTAGAAAAAGTAATAAATCATATACTGGTGTTTTTTTATCTAAACTGTAAAAATTAATTCTAATGAAAAAAATCTTTTCAATATTTTTATTAACAATAATATTGTTTTTTCCTAAAAGCGTTAGTTCAGCAGATGAATTTATAACTGACGCCGATGTCGAATACCAAGTTCTAGATTCAGGTATTACACGAGTAATTCACAAAATATCTATCGAAAACTTATTTACAAATTTATATGCAACCTCATACAACTTAACTTTAGAGAATATAAATCCAACAAACGTTAAAGCTATATATAATAGTAAAGAAATTGTTCCTACAGTTAAAACAAGGGATAAAAACACTGATATTAGTCTAAATTTTAATGATGCAATCGTCGGAAAAGGAAAAAGAAGAACTTTCCAAATTATTTATGAAAATTCTGCCTTTGCTCAAAGAACCGGAGAAGTATGGGAGATTTCTATTCCAAAACTATCTAGTAATTCCAACTTCAGATCATACAATTTATCTCTCAGTATACCTAACTCATTCGGTCTGGAAGCTTATATCTCACCTAGACCAACATCCTCAACCAATGAATTTGGTAGACTTATCTACAAATTTGATAAAAATGTTATTACACAAACTGGTATAACTGCAGGTTTTGGAGAATTTCAAGTATTTTCATTCACACTAAATTATCATTTGGAAAATCCACTTTCAAAAAATTCTCAAGTAGAAATTGCAATTCCTCCTGATACAAATCTCCAGAGAGTTTATTATTCTTCTATCGATCCTAAGCCAAATGAAGTTAATGTTGATTTAGACGGGAATTGGATTGCTTTGTATAATCTTAAACCCAGAGAAAGAACTGATATCAAAGTAGAAGGAAGTGTACAGATATTTGCAGGACCAAGAACTTACACTAAACCATCTGAGGAAACTTTAATTAAATATTTGAATCCAACAGAGTATTGGAATAGTGAATCAGAAAAAATAAGAGAAATCGCTTTAAATAATAAAAGCCCTAAGGATATTTACAACTTTGTCATTAATACTCTTTCTTATTCATACGAAAAAGTTTCTCCAGAAAATAAAAGACTTGGTTCAGTTCAGGCTCTTAACGAACCATCAAATGCTACCTGTATGGAGTTCACTGATCTTTTTATCGCAATTGCAAGAGCTGCAGGAATTCCTGCAAGAGAAATAAATGGCTTTGCTTATACTGAAAATCCAAAAATTCAACCTCTTTCTTTGGTAAATGATGTTTTGCATTCGTGGCCTGAATACTGGGATTATCAAAAACAAATGTGGATACAAATTGATCCAACCTGGGCTTCAACAACAGAAGGAATTGATTATTTTAACAAACTGGATTTAAGACATTTTGCTTTTGTGATACATGGAATCGATTCAATAAAACCCTATACACCAGGATCTTACAAACTAGGACCTAATCCACAAAAAGATGTTTTTGTAAATTTTGGATCATTACCTGAAAAAAGAAATTCTTCTGTAAAGTTAAGCTATGATTTAATAAGAAATATTCCTTTTACATCTACTTTATATGAAGTTGAAGTTACTAATGAAGGTCCAGCTGCTATTTACAGTCTAAAACCAACTATAATCTTTGATGATAAAGTTTATGAAGAAAAATATATTGATGTGCTTCCGCCTTTTGGTAAATCCTATTTTAAAGTTTCTATACCTTATTCAGTTTTAGGCAGAAATACTCCCTCTAAAACTGAAATAGTTGTTCTAGATACAATTTTAGATCTAAAAACTTTTAAAAATAGAGCGATAACAGATAGTTTATTTATCTTATTTTTATTAGCTGTTTTAATTTTAATTATTTTAATAATTAGGCTCAAACCTAAAATAATTCTTAATTTTTGGTATAAAATAGTAAAAATTTTTAAAAATGGTAAAAACAATCTCAAAGCTAAAAAAAATAATAGTATCGAAAGCTAATTTTAGAAATTTTCCCCAAAATCCTGGTGTATATATTTTTTGGCATAAAAATAATGTTATTTATATAGGAAAGGCCATTAATCTTAAAAATAGATTGAATAGTTATTTACAAATTGACCTTAATTTAAAAACAAGGCAAATGATTAATCTATCTGAGAGCGTTTCTTATATCTTAGTAGAAAATGAATTGGAGGCTTTATTATTGGAAGCATATCTAATTAAGAAATATCAACCTAAATATAACATAATCGCGAAAGATGATAAAAACCCTTTATATATAAAAATTACGAAAGAAAAGTATCCAAGAATAGTAACAGCAAGAAAAATCGATGAAAATAAAAAAGATTATATTTCGTTTTTTGGACCATTTCCGTCATCTTCCATAGTTAAAAATGTTCTTAAAACTTTAAGAAAAACATTTTCTTATTCAGACCATAAAATTAGTAAAAAAGCATGTATATATAGCCAAATTGGACTTTGTGATCCTTGTCCCTCAGTTATTGAATCTCTTAAAAGCTCTGAAGAAAAGGATAAATTAAGAAAAACTTATCTTTATAAAATACAAATTATTAATACAATTTTAAAAGGCGATTACAAAAAAGTTCAAAAGGACTTATTTAAAACAATGAACAACCTTGCAAAAGAACAGAAATTTGAAGAAGCTTCATTAGTTAAAAATCAACTTAAATCTATAGAGTATATTGTTCAACCAATTATCAAACCTAAACTATTTTCTGATAATCCAAATCTAAGAGAAGATCTTATTGAAAGTGAACTAAAACAATTATCACAGATATTAAATAATATTGGTGAAGTGAACATAAAACTTAATAGAATTGAATGTTATGATGTTTCCCACATATCTGGAACAAATACTACTGCTAGCATGGTTGTTTTTATTAATGGACAAGAAAATAAAAGTCTTTATAGACATTTTAAAATTCTAAATAAAAAAAACGATGATGTTGCATCTTTAAAAGAAGTAGTTGAAAGAAGAATTAAATATCTTGATAAATGGGCAAGGCCAGATCTTGTTATTGTGGATGGAGGAGTTACTCAAACTAAAGCCTTATATAAAGATTTTTCTAAATTTGGAATCTTTGTTATAGGAATTGCTAAAAAATACGAAACTCTGATAATCCCTAAAAAGGATAATAATAAACTAGTCTTTAAAAGTTATTTACTTCCAAATAATTCTGCAAAGAGGTTGGTTCAAAGGATAAGAAACGAAGCACATAGATTTGCTCAAAGATACCACAATATTCTATTCAAAAAGACACTATTTAACAAAATTGCTTGACTAAAAATATTAGTACAGTAATACTTAATATAGAATGAAAAATATTCTTAAACATTATGTTGTTGATACAATTAGCCTCTATCTTATAAGTGGAGCAGTTAACGGTATGATATTTGAAAATGGTATGAATAGTCTTTTACTTGCTGGATTAGGAATTATGATAGCTTCCTTTTTAGCTAAACCTGTTATTAATCTTCTTCTTCTTCCTATAAATCTTCTTACATTTGGTATTTTTAGATGGATATCTTCTGCAATTACCTTATATATTGTTACTTTAATTGTGCCAGGATTTAAAATTTTAAATTTTTCTTTTTCTGGCTTTTCAAGCACTTGGATTGACATACCTTCAGTTACACTTACTTCTCCTTTATCTTTTATTGCCTTCTCATTTTTAATTACAACTGTAACATCCATTATTTATTGGCTAATTAAGTAGTATTTCGTCTATAATAAGCGAGCAGCATTTATGAATAATGTATTTCAAGTTATACAAATAATCACAGCCATTAGCCTTATGTGCCTTATTTTAATTCAATCGAGAGGAACAGGCTTTGGCAGAACATCTTCCTATTCTTCCTCATTCACTAGAAGAGGCATTGAAAAAATTGTTTTTAAGCTTACTTTTGTAGTTGCAGCAATTTTTATATTAGTTTCCATATTGCCATTATTTATATAATCCTCAATGCAATCATTAAGATATCTTATAAGACTCATAGGGGCTTTTATTAAAAAATTCAAAATTGTAATTTTCTCCAGTGTAATAATTGGATTAATCCTTTTTGTCTTTCTTATTGTAATTAAGCCATCTTTTTTATTTGCAAACATACAAAAAATTGGGTATGTCGGGAGATATACTATTGAGGATTTACCAACATCTATTCAATACTTAGTTAGTAATGGATTAACGAGCGTAGATAAAAATGGTCTAGTAAAACCTTCACTTTCTTCTTCTTGGGAAACAAGTGACAATGGAAAAACTTGGATTTTTAAATTAAAAGACAATATTTACTGGCAAGATGGAAAACAAATTGATAGTTCTTCCGTAAATTATTCTTTCTCAGATGTACAGATAGAAAAACCTGATCAAAAAACTCTTATTTTTAAACTAAATAACCCTTTTTCACCTTTTCCAAACGTTGTTTCAAAACCAATTTTTAAAAAAGGTTTATTGGGTAGTGGTAAATGGAAAGTAACTAAAGCCTCTTTAGTTGGAAGTTTTGTAGAAAAATTAGTACTAAAAGACGAAAAAAATAATAGCAAAATCTACAAATTTTTTCCCACTGAAGATAAGGCCAAAACAGCATTTAAATTAGGACAAGTTGATTTACTTGAAAATATAATTGATCCAAATCCATTCAATAATTGGAAAACTGCGGATGTTACTAAGACTGCAGATTTACAAAGTATTGTTGCAATATTTTTTAATGTTGAAGATAATTTACTTTCCGATAAAAATTTAAGACAAGCTTTAGCTTATTCAATAGATAAAACTCAAATTTCTGATAACAAAGCAATTTCTCCAATTTCTCCAAATTCCTGGGCTTATAATCCTCAAGTAAAACCTTATTCTTACAACGTTGAGCGTTCTAAGGAATTATTAAATGAATTACCAGATGAAGTAAAAAACAATTTAACCATTACTTTATCTTCCACTCCTATGCTTTTACCAACTGCAGAGAAAGTCGTATCCTTCTGGAAAGAAATTGGCATTAATGCATCTGTTCAAATATCTCCAACAATTCCAAATGAATACCAAGCCTTAATAGTTATTTTTCAGGCTCCTCAAGATCCCGATCAGTATTTTATGTGGCATTCTACACAGGTATCGACAAATATTTCCCACTATAGAAATATAAGAATTGATAAACTTTTAGAAGATGGTAGACAAGAACTAGATCAAGAACAAAGAAAGAAAATTTATTGGGATTTTCAAAGATATTTAATTGAAGATTCTCCAGCTATATTTTTAAACCATCCTGATTTTTATACAATTTCAAGAAAGTAAAAACAGCTTCAGTCTATTTTTTTAAATTTGTATCCATACTCGATAATTTCAGTTTTTGATGGAACTCTAACTCTACGTAAAACAATTACAACTTTATCTCCAATTCTTGGGTTAGTAGATTCACTTACAAGCTGAAGTAATAAATTAGTTTTATTTTCCATTTTAGCTAAAACAACGTAAAATTGATTAGGACATACCAAACTATCACTAGAACTATTAACTTTTGTTATAGAAACAATAGTACCTTTTAAACCAAGTGAAATATTTAACTTACTAGATTTTCTCCATTTTTCAACTACGGTACTCATATTACTTTTTTAAAATGTTTATTACTGCTGTTCCTCCAGTTCCACCAATATTTTGAGCTAAACCCACTTTTGCATTTTTGACTTGTCTTTTAGAACATCTTCCATTAATTTGATTAAATAATTCTAATACTTGCTTAACTCCTGTAGCTGAAACCGGATGACCACAAGCTTTTAAACCACCAGAGGTATTAACAGGAAGCCTTCCAAAATAATAACTTTCCTTATCCTTAGAGGATTTATATCCTTCACCTTTTTTATAAAATCCAAGATCTTCTAAAGCTAAAATTTCAGCTATTGAAAAACAGTCATGAACCTCTAAAAGATTAATGTCTTTTCTTTCAATTCCAGATTCTTTAAGTGATTTTAAAAAGGCAATTTGGGTAGACTTAAATTCGCAAATATTTTCTCTTTTTTCTAAAGATATACTATCTGTCGCAATTTGGCTTGCAACAATTTCTGTAGAATTAATACACTTATCTGTACTTAGTAAAATGGCACATGCTCCATCACTAATAGGGGAACAGTCAAACAGGTTTAAAGGAGAAGCTATCACAGGACTATTCTTATAATCATCGATACTTATTTTATAAGGAAATTGTGACTTTTCATTTAAACTTGCATGGAAATGATTTTTGATTGAAATGTAAGACAACTCTTTTGAAGTTAATTTATAGTTAGAAAAATATTTATTCGCAATTAAAGCATAAAGTCCTGCAAAAGTTATCTGAGATAATCTTTCATTTGAACCTGCAGCACTCATGAGAAAATTAGATATTTTCTCAGAAGGTAGGTCTGTCATTTTTTCCACTCCTAAAACTAAGGCATTTTTAAATAAACCTGATTTTAATGAAATATATGCTTGATTAACTGCAACTCCTCCTGAAGCACAAGCAGCTTCAACTCTTATTATTGGAATGTTTACCTTAAATATTTCTGAAATTAAAGAATTAATATGATTTTGATTATATATTTGAGCAGAAAGCATATTCGCAACATAAATAACCTCAATATCCTTAATATCCAGATTAACATCCTTTAATGTATAATTAACTGCCTCAAATATTAAATCTTCTAATGACTTATTCCAAAGCTCTCCAAATTTTGTTTGGTATCCTCCTTTTATATAAACTTTCATAAAATACTCATTTTATTTAAATAATCTAGATAATTTAAATAAATATTTTTTTTAAATTGGCTTTGTATGTTAATTTTCTTAAAAGTAGATAATTTTTTGTTTGTTAGAAAATAAAAACTATCACTACCTGCTCCTGACCCATACGAAGTCAATAATATCTTCTTATTTTCTTTTATATTATTTAGTACATTTGCCAAAGAAATTAATGAAGATCCAGAGTATATATTTCCAATTTCTTCTACCAATAGAGAATATTTAAGCTGTTTAGTTTCAAAACCAAGTTTCTTCGCTGCTTTTTCTGGAAATTTCTTATTCGGTGAATGAAAAATTACATAATCTAAATCTTTTGATTTTAAATTACAGTTTTTAAGTAATATATTAGTACAATTTTCTAGATGCCTAAAATACGAAGGTTCACCTGTAAATCTTCCTGCATGTGATGGAAAAGTACATCTTTCTCTTCTCCAAAAATCTGGAGTATCAGACGAATAAGATACAGTCTGTTTTAGAGATGCAATCCATTTACTTTTATTACTTCCTAAAAGAAATGCAGCAGCTCCTGAACCAGCAGTAAATTCTAATGCATTATTTGGTTTTGACTGAGATTTATCAGATCCTACAGCTAAGCCATATTCAATCATTCCAGATTCAATCATTGAAGCTATTATTTGAATGGCGCTAGTTCCAGCTTTACAAGCAAACTGTAAATCACTTGAAAAATATTCATTTCCCATCCCCAAAATATTAGCAAGAATTGTACTAACTGGTTTTACTGCATAAGGAAAAGATTCGCTACCTACAAAACAAGCTCCAATATCTTTTGGATCTAAATTAGTCTTTGATAATGCTACAAATGAAGCTTCAACAGCCATTGTTAAACAATCTTCATCCCAATCAGAAACTGATTTTTCTTTTATTCCTAAAGAGTTTAGAGTATTTAAATCTTTCTCCCAATGTTTGACAATTTCAGATGTTTTAATTCTAAATTTTGGAACATAAACTCCATAAGAAATAATACCAACATTTTTAAATTTTAAAGGATTGATCATTTATTTAAGCTTGTAAGTTTTTTGTGGGCTTTTGCTAAATCGTTACTAGCTAAAGCTGCAGAAAGAGAAAGTTCACCTGCTAAAACTGTTGCTCCAATTATTTGAGAAAGTATTAGAGAGTCTCCCTTTTTATTATTAAGATTTAATATTTCTAATGCCTCTTTTTGTGTAGGAAGTCTTGTACCACCACCAACAGTTCCAACCATAACGTCAGGTAAATAAATAGAAAAATATAAATCTCCATTTCCTTCTACTTCAGCATCAGTAATTCCCATTGATCCTTCAGATATGTGACCGAGATCCTGACCTAAAGAAAGATATAATGCAGCGATCACATTTGCAAAATGGGCATTAAATCCTAAAGAACCTGTGACAATTGATCCTAATTGTGATTTGTTTTTTACAATTTCAACAATTTTCCTAGGTTCAGTTTTAAGTACTTCCTTGACTATACTTTTCTTTATTACAGCTTCAGCCCAAACCTTTTTACCTCTTCCTAAAATAAAATTAGACCAAGAAGGTTTTTTGTCAGAACAAAAATTACCAGATAGAGAAATACACTTTATTTTAAGTTCTTTTTGAATTAAAAATGCAATTTTTTCAGATATATAAGTTACTATATTCATACCCATCGCTTCAGAGGTATCAAAATACAGTCTTAACCAAAGATTTTTACCAATAAACTGGGTATCAATTTTTAAAAGATTAGTATGTAAACTATATTCTTTTGTAATTCTTTTAAGTTTGTTAGAGTTCTTATATATATACTCAGTAATCTTTTTTGCTTCTTTTAAGTTTTTTACTCTAAAAAGTGGACCTCTTGTTACACCGACATTTTCAACAAAAGTATTTATTCCTTTTGATATATAAGTTGCTTTCAAACCTCTATTTACTGATGCGATCAATGCACCTTCCGTTGTCGAAAGGGGTACCATGGTTTCTTTCCTTTCAATTAAACCTTTCATATTCTGAAAATAAATTTTTAAAGGACCAGCTAAACCCAAAGGAACTTGAGTTGCCCCGATAAAATTTTCACAATTACCTTTCGCAATTTGTTCTGTAAGAATCGTATTTGTGATATTTTTACAAGAAAACTTAAATTTTTTCATTTATATTCTAGATTTATTAAAGATAGTCTAAAGTATATAAACTATCAAATAGTCTCAATTTATAAAAGCCATGCTAATTTAGTAGCAAAATTGTTATAATTATAAAATGATACTGAATTTCGAAATTAAAAAAACTTCTTTAAGGGGTAGAGGGCTTTTTACTACAAAAAACATTAAAAAAGGAGAAGTTATAGAAAATTGTCCTGTACTTATACTTTCTCCAAAAGAAAGATTAAACGCAGAAAAAACAATATTTAACTACTATATATACCCTTGGAGAAGTACTAGAGGTGCATCAATGGTTTTAGGGTATGGTTCTATTATCAATCACTCTTTTAAACCTAATGCTGATTGGAAACAGAATTTTAAATCAAATACTATGGTATATAGAGCTATTAAAAATATTAAAAAGGGAGAAGAGATAACTGTTAATTATAATGGGGAACCTGATGATCAAACTCCTATAGATTGGTTTCCTGAATAATTATATAAAAAATGAATGAATATATAAGGTATATATTAATACTTTTTGGAATAATATCTTTTCTTTCGGTTTATAAATCAATTAAATACCTTAAAAAGGGAACAAAAACATACTATCCTTTTGATGTATTTTTCCCTAAATCTGGTTTTTGGTCTGTACTCTTGTATTTAATAATTATCTTGTTTTTTTCTATCTGTATTTATGTAGTATTTAAATTTAATATAACTTTTAACAAGTCTTAAAAATAATCTTTAAATGAATTTAAAGATTATTTACTAACTTTTCAATCTTTTGAGCTACAGTAAAATCTCTTTGACAAACTCTTCCTCCGATACTAAACCTTTGAAGTTCAAAAATAACCTTTTTATAGTAAATATGAATATCAGGGTGATGATCTATTTCTTCACAAAAAGGAGCAAGTAAGTCAATAAGTTTAATCACATTCTTAAAACTTGCTAAGTTAAATTCTTTAGTAATCTTTCTATCCTTATAAACCCAACCATCTAGTTTTTTAAGATTTTCCAATATTTCTTCTTTTGAAAATGGTCTTAAGTCTTTATCCATATTTCTAAAATATACTTTTGTAAATTAAATTGTTTTATTTATCGGTTTTTGCAATCAAATCTTTAATTTTTTCTATACTTTCCCAATCATATATCGAAACAGTAAGAACTTTACTTGATTTTCTTTTGAAATTTTTAATCTTATCCTTAATTATCTTTTTATCAACTAAATCTGATTTTGTAAGTAGTATGATCTCATTTTTGTTTAAAAGTTTTTGATTATAATTTCCAAGTTCAGATCTTACAATTCTATAATCTCTTATTACATCTGAACTATCTGAAGAGATACAATGCAATATTACACCTACTTTTTCAATATGTTTTAAAAACTTAATTCCTAGTCCTTTTCCTTGTGATGCGCCTTCTATTAAACCAGGAATATCAGCTAAAAATTTTTCTTTACAAACTCCTAGATTAGGTGATAGGGTAGTAAAAGGGTAATTAGCAATTTTCGCGTGAGCGTTTGTTAATTCATTAAGCAAGCTACTTTTACCTGAATTTGGTAAGCCTATTAGTCCAAAATCTGCTATTAATTTTAATGATAAAATAATCTTTCTTTCTTCTCCTGGTAAACCATTCTGATGGTATTTTGGAGCTTGTTTTATTGAACTTCTAAATTCCCAATTACCTTTTCCCCCAAAACCTCCTTTACAAATTAATATTCTTTCACCTATTTTATCTAGTTCATAAATTGTTTTACCTGTTTTTTTATCAATGATACTCGTTCCAAAAGGTAGAAATATTTCTAAATCTTTTCCATTCATACCAGTCATATTTTTTTTTCTACCATTTTCTCCATTACTTGCTGCTAAGAGAGTTTTACGACTAAATTGATTAAGTAATGTTAAATCTGAAGATGCCACAACGTAAAGGTCGCCACCTTTACCACCATTTCCACCATCTGGTCCAGAACAATTTTGTTTTCCAAAAGAAGTAATACCACTTCCTCCATGTCCACCTTTTAAAATAACTTCAGCAGTATCAATTAACATAAGTTATATTATAACCCTTAAAAAAGGTGTTTGGATTTTAACTAAAAAATTAGTTTTCTTTTATAGTGGGTCTAAAATCATTTATTTTGGGAGTCTCTATATTTAATCCCTCCTAACATAATCGATTAATTGCTTATGAATATTTTGTATTTTACCCAACTTTACGGAAGGTTAATATAAAATCAGGAATCTATCAATCCTCTTTCAGATGCAATCATTTTTAAAACGTTAATATTCCAATTCGTATCAGAAGTAGTTGATCCTTCTCCTCCTCTAATTTCTTCTTTAATTTTTCCTTTTTTCTCTTCTAACTCCAACCTAGCTATTAAACTTTGATCATTCAAAGATTTAAAATTAACCATTTTCTCTCTAAGAAAATTTAGATGCTCTTTATTTGAACTTTCCATGAACCAAATTATAGCATTTCTAAAATCTCTTAAAGGAAAATATAAAAAAAATTCTATATCTAATTATTCCTAAAATATGGCATTATTTGACACAGCATCTCCCATATAAAGTTAGCACTTATTACTTATACAATTCGGAAACTTGATGTGGCGCTAAACTATTTCTTCTTATTTCTCGCGTTACAATCGTATGTTGTAAACAATTAATAATTGTCGCCATCAGAATTGGCGTTTTTTGAGCAAAACCAAATAAAGTTTCTTTTAAGTAATTTACTTTAGTAAGACTTTCATTATTGGGAATAGCCAATTCTCCAGTAAAATAAACACTTGCATTAAGAAAATCAACATCAATCATTTCAGCATACTCCCTTACATATTTTGACCAACCGTGATTAAATGCACTACAGTCCATCTTAATTTTATCAAGTGAGGTATAACTAAAATGTCCGCCAATTCCTACTTTTTTCCACAAATCTTCCATTTCGTCTACCCATTGTGTCTGGATTATATCTTCAACCTCCCTTTGCGATTCACTTACCAAAACTAAATCATAATCAAGATTACAAGGATCATCAAAAACTACGGATCCATAAACAAGAGGAATCAAGTTTTCTCTTTTTAAAAATGCATTTTTATCAGAAAAAAATTTTTCTATTACACTCCACGCCACTTTAACTCTTGGTGAAGAGTTATTTCTGTTTATCTTATATCTGTTAGTTGAAGACACAAGATCAAGTACTATTTCATTTTGTTTATCTTGCCCAAGATCCAAAATACCCCTTAGATTACTAATAGAAACATCATCGGAATTGGTTTTGGCTAATTCTTCAATATATGCGTTTTCTGCAGGCAAGTAAGCTAAATTTTCTTTCATATTGGAAATTATACCAAAACAGAATATAAAAAGTGTATCAAACTATATCTAGGGGTCAGTTAGTGAACGATGTCCGTAACTTTCTTCAGAACAGTATTATCAGAAAACTAGCATCAAAAGGTGTGTTACACCTGATAGTAGAGAGTCTACGGAAGGAAAAACGGGTTGGTCAGATATCCCCACTCCTTAAGTCAGCCTCATATTTGACATGAAACATCCAATTAGTTTATAATTTCCCAAAATGGGAAAACAAACCTATTTTGAATTTAGAAACCTGAAAAATGAGACTTGTGGGATTAATTATTCTCGGTGAGGCTAGTAAAAAGCATCCAAATGCAAAAAGGCATTTAGACGTTTGGAGTTCAATCGTAAAGAATTGTAAATGGAAAAACCCACAAGAATTGAAAGGTCAGTTTCCGAAAGCGGATTTATTGGGAGGAAAACAGGTGGTTTTTAACATTAGGGGTAATGAATTTAGGTTACTGGTAAAGGTTGATTACGAAAACGAAATCGTGGCGATAACAAAGTTTGGAACACACAAAGAATATGACAGGTGGAAACTATAAAAATATGGAAATCAAAGTAATAAAAAATAATGAAGATTATAAAGAAGCGCTCAAAAACATTGACCTTCTTATAGAAAAAGGTGTCAAAAAAGGTTCTGCTGAAACGGAAAGATTAGATGTGCTTGTAACCTTAGTACAAGATTACGAGACAAAAAACTTTGTTCAAACTACTCCAGACCCAATTGAAGCTATTGAGTTTGTCATGGAGCAACAAGATTTAAAACCAGATGACTTGGTTCCTTATATCGGAAGCAGAAGTAAAGTTTCTGAAGTCTTAAACAGAACTAGACCGTTAAGCTTGAATATGATTAAAGCCTTACATAAAGGATTAAATATCCCCGCTGAAGTTTTACTAAATCAGCTACAAACTAAACCAGGAAGCGGTTTTGATTACAGCAAATTTCCTGTTAAAGAAATGAAACAGAGAGGATATATATCTCAAAACTTTAACAGTTTAGAGAATGAAATTGAAAAATTCTTCGGTTCGCTAGCTTACAAGGAAGTTGCAACCTTACCATTATTCGCAAAACGAACTATTTATATCAGATCACCTAGAACAATGAACCAAAATTCCCTCTTAGTTTGGGCAGTTCAAGTTATCAAAAAAGCTGAACAAGTAAAAGGTGTGCCAAAATACAACAGTTCTCTATTAACTCCAGAATTCCTTCATAAAGTAATAGATATTAGCGATGAAGATAATTCTATTTCTAAAGCAATTGAGTTACTAAAATCTATTGGCATAATTTTTGTGTATGAACCCCATATGCCACAAACTTACATTGATGGTGCAGCTATTATGCTAAATGACAAAAATCCAATAGTATCTTTAACAGTTAGACAGAACAGACTTGATAATTTTTGGTTCACCTTAATGCATGAACTTTCCCACATAAAACTTCACAGAGGCAAAGACACTGAGTTTTTTTATGATGACACAAAATACCTACGAGCCCCTAACCAAACAGAAGAAGAAGCGGACAGACTAGCCATAGAGGCAATGGTACCCCAAGCCAAATGGGTTAACAGCCCAGCAAGTATATTACCCACACCAGAGGCAGTTAATTTACTTGCAAAAGATATAAGTGTTCATCCAGCCGTAATTGCAGGAAAAGTGAGATATGACAGGGGTCAATATTCTTTGCTCAATGAACTTATAGGAGCGGGTGAGGTAAGAAAGGTATTTGAAAAGTAATATGACAACATTACCATATATACCAATTTTAAAATGGAAAGAATCAGAAATAGATGCTCTAAAAGCATTGGATGAACTTGTCAGACAAAATGTTACTCCATTATTTAGCCTTGTTCCTAAAGAAATCCGCACCAAAGATGATGATTATTTAGATGTTTCACCAAAAGACATTCTGCAAGACGCCATAACAAGATGTCAAAAATTATTTGGTGGAATGAAAGTGTATCTTGACCCTTCTCCTCTTTTTGATTCATCTGAAAAACAAAATGCGTTTAACTCAATGATTGGTTGTTCAACTTTGTTAGGTAACAATTTAGTGCCAGTAATTGAATTGGGCGATCTTACTACCATAAACGCCACAGCAGAGTTGATATCCTTCTTTCAAACACAAGGTGTGTGTTTAAGAATAAAATCAATTGCCAAAGATTTTTCATTGGAAACCGTTGAAGAACAATTTGCCTCAAAATTCAAATTAGATACTGCCAAGGTAGATTTACTATTTGATTCTGGAATTACAGACCATACCTTCTCTAAAAAATTTATTAATTTTATAAAGATTAATCCCAAATTAAACGTTTGGAGGTCGCTGTATTTCACAAGTGGAAATTTCCCAAAAGACTTAACAAATTACAAAACAGGCAATAAAAAATTAGAAAGAGAAGATTGGTGTCTTTGGCAAAGGATACTAAAGGAACTTAACGATGTAGTAAACCTTGGATACGGAGATTACACCATACAGCACCCAATTTACATTGCTCCACCACGAATACCTCATACAAGCTACAGTATACGTTACGCATTAGAAGACGATTGGTTAATTATGCGAGGACAAGCAGATAACGCAAAGAAGAGTAAGGGAAATAAACAGTATTTTGCACACGCAAAAATCTTAGTATCAAATAATATGTTTGCTGGCGAAAAATGTTGCAAAGGGTGCCAATATATCAAAGAAGTAAGTGAAAATATAAACGGAAATTTAGGTAATCCACGCAAATGGCTCAGCGTGGGGATTGGTCACCATATTACACTGACAACACACCAACTCTCCAATTTGAATTAAAGAACCTATCTTTCAGACTTTGCCTAACATAATCTTTAATATCCATAGCTTCCAGTGAATTAGCCAACAAGTCACCAACATATCTTTTTGACTTATTCCCTAGTCTATTAGAAATACCCAATTCTGATAGCTTTGCTATTATTTCCCTTTTCCAAAGAAGATTAATCATAGCCCTAACATTCTGCTCTGGATTGGGTTTGGAGTCTCTAATTTTAAGGAACGAAAGCAAGTTGTGGTCGTCAATTTTTGCAACTGTTACCCCCCACCAGTCTGGAATATTGTATATAGAGTTCATTAGGTGGCTCTTACCAACCACCAAGGTGATTTGGTCAAACACCAAGTTGTAAGCTTGTTTTTGATTCTCTAGTCTCAATAAATTGTCTCTATCACTTTTTAACTCATAGCCGTGCATAATTCCATTTACCACCGCGATATCTATCCGTGCAGATTCACTCATCAGTGCAAATTCGGGGATAATAGCGTCTTCTTGAGAATTATAAGCTTTAAGGAGCCTCTCTAATAAAGCTGACCTAATTAATCTATCAGTTGTATTAAAAGACTGGGACAGCATTAATCCAGTATATACCAAAATTATTTTATTAATCCAATACAAAATAGCAGGAACCCAGTTACGGGGTCATCTACCATATGAAGTTAGAACTGCAATCATAAGATCTGAGACTTCTGTTACTTCTATAATTGATTCAAACCTATTGATAAACTAAAATATATTTATATGAACCTCAAAGAGAAAACTGTCCTAATAACAGGTTCGAGTCAGGGATTAGGGTTGGCAATTTCTAGAAAGATTGCAAAAGAGAAAGCTAAAGTACTCCTTCTTGCAAGAAATGAAAATTTATTAATAAAATCAAAAAGTGATATTACCAAAAATGGGGGAATAGCTGACTATTTTGTCTGCGATATTTACTGACCTTAATCAGGTAAAAAGAACTGTTAAAGAAATAATTAAAAGATATGATGTAGACATTTTAATAAACAACGCTGGTATTTGGACAGATGATAATCTTGAAACAAATCATCCAGAAAAAAGAGGGGAAGCTCTAAAAACAAATATATTAGGTCCGATCCAACTTACAGAAGAGTTATTACCCTATCTCAAAAACAAAAAGGAAAGTATCATTTTCAATGTTATTTCAACCTCTGGAGTTGATGATATTCCGTCAGGAGACAATACACTTTGGAAAACTTACGGTGCTTCAAAGTGGGGATTTGCTGGCTATACACATGCTTTAAGAGAATCGCTGAGATCAAGTGATATTAAAGTATTACAATTTTTTCCTGGAGGCTTTGATAGTAACTTATATGAAAATGCAAAAAGGAATAATCCGCATAATCAACCTTGGATGATGAAAACTGAAGATATTGCTGACATTGTAATATTTGCACTAACCAGACCTAGCGATGTATATGTGGAAAAAATTATAGTCTCCAAAAAACAGTAAATTACAACATATTAACCATAACTAAATAATTCCAATCTTTCGGCGTTTTTTGATGGGCATCTACCATATGAAGTTAGAACTGTAATAGCTTTAAACTCTGTACAAATCAAAATGAATTAGGGCTTAAGTTATATTTTCAGAAGATTTAACTCTTTCTTCATATGAAGTTTTTCTTCTAGAACTTATCCAACCTAAACCATTTGGTCTTTCAGTGGACCATAAATCAATTACCTCTGACTCATAACCCCCACCTTTTAATCCTCTTAGAGCAACAACATCGTTCATTCCGACTAAAAGCCAGTCTTTTTGTTTAATATAATCTTCATCAACTTTATCTTTAAGATTTTCCGTCAAAATTCTTTCTATCCCATGGCAGACAGTAAAGTGAACATCTATTAGCGGAGTATTCGCTCCTTTCACAAATCCCCAAATTACATTATCAGACCTAGGATCACCATCTTTGGGAGTCCAATTAGGTTCTTCTTTTTTAATGTTCCAAGCATTCTCCATCATTTCTGCTAACTTACCTAAACCTTTTTTATTACCTTCTAAGTCTATATCGCCAGCCTGACGAAGTATTGCAAGAATGTCTTCTTTATATTTGCCCATCACTTCAACAAACTCATTGGCACCTCTTCGTTTTTCTAATTTTTCATTCACTTTTGTAATAAGCTGTAGATCTTCTGAAGATAACTCAAAAAGATCTTTTATTATTCTGTAATAACCGTAGAAGATCTTAGAAACAAGTTCTGGATTACTTTCGACTAATTCTTTCGAACCTCTTAAAGGATCAGTTCTTCCAACGGGCGTTGTAGTAAATTCTCTTATATTCTTAACAGCAGTTTCTTTTATTCTATCCATACAGTTAGGTATTATATTACACTCTGGGTTATTTTGCAGAGTTTGATTGAATTTATCAAATATAAGTAAATAGTCCCAATCTTTCGGGAATTTTCATGGGGACTACCAAGAACTGTTAGAACTTATTATATGAAGTCAAGAAATGTTTTTAAATTATATTAATGAGTAATTTGAAGTTTTGTTTCAAGATTGGAAACTCTATTTTCAATAAGCTCAACTTCTTGATTTGTATCTGAAGTATTTTTTACAATTGAATCTAACTTATTAAAAAGTTCATCTTTGTATTCTGAGAAATCTTCTTTTGTTATAAAAGATTCCTTAAGGCGATTCTCTATTTCATCTAAATCTTTTTGAGTTATCATTATTCTAAATTAAAACTTTAACACTAATTAGTCAATAACTACATTTTTTCCTTGTTTGTGGACTACCAAGAGCTGTTAGAACTTATTATATGACTTTAGAAGATAATGAAAATGTATTTTTTAAACATTTATTTCCTACCTAAATAGACAATTCTAGAATACTCTGAATACGGATAATCGGAATAAGGTACTAAAGCTAAACTAATACTTTCTCTTACAGGTTCTTCTCCAGTATCAGGTCTGTGCCAAACATATTGTCTATCATTATTATCTATTATCATAATATGCATTAGCTCTGGTTCTGCACCTTCTCCGTCAGTCATTAATACTCCAATTGCTATCGCTTTACTTTCTTTAACTTCTACGAAAGGAAAATCTTTTAAACAACCAGATTCTATATTAACTTCTTTTTGTATTATTCCTAATTTAGCAAATGCATATCCACGGCAATTTGGTTTTTCTCTTTCATTTATAATCATGTAGAGTCTATATTACAAAACTTTGAAGTGTATATCAAACTATATCTAAGGGTGGCTGACGAGACTTGAACTCGCGATCTTCTCCTCCACAGGGAGACGCTTTGAACCAACTAAGCTACAGCCACCGTATATTCATTATTTAGATAATTTAATTAGATATTCTTTATAGAAAAAATCATCGTGGTGAATCAAAAAATGACAATTAAAACACAACCAAACAAGATTTTTTAAATTATTATTATTTCTATTACTGTCTATATGGTGGACACTAAGAATTCTTACATCTGAGATACCACAATTTCTGCATATTTGTTTTTTCCCAGATCTGATCAAGATATCTTTATACACACTTTTTCCACCAGACCAATTTGAATGTTTTTGTTCAATAAAATAAGAATTTCTCCATAATGTTTGACATTTCTTGCAACAAAAATACTTTCTACTAATTGAGTGTTTAAGTCGAGCAGGGGATCTATATATCTTTTTACCACATTTATAACATTCAACAAATCTACCCTTAAATTGAGACTTTGTTCTACACACTATTGAACAATATTTACCCCAACCCAATTTTTGATGGCTAGGTTTTACATAAATGTTTTTACCACATATTTTGCATCTTGCTTGTGGCATATAAATAATCTTATCTATTATCTAAATAATGTAAAAGTGCCATTTTATACAGAACCGTTCTCTAACCACAATTAGAGCGGGATACGGGAGTCGAACCCGTCTTCTCAGATTGGAAATCTGATGTTGAGCCGATCAACTAATCCCGCGAATAAACTATCCTGTGACTCAGGGTGGAATCGAACCACCAACCTACTCCTTAGAGGGGAGTTGCTCTATCCAATTGAGCTACTGAGCCCTGGAGCGGGCGAGCGGATTTGAACCGCCGATCTCCTCCTTGGCAAGGAGGCATTCTACCGCTGAACTACGCCCGCTTATTCTGGTGCTGAGAAGAGGAGTCGAACCTCTATATCATGTTCTTCAGACATGCGCCTTGACCACCTTGGCTATCTCAGCATTTTTCTTATTATACCAAGTTTGTGGTCGCTGAGGGGCTCGAACCCCCGACCTCCCGGATGTAAACCGGACGCTCTACCGACTGAGCTAAGCGACCTAAAAAAACTTTGTGTAAAGAAAAGTTTTTTTTGGTTAAACCATTTTTTAGCTTCTTCCAGCCTCTTATTTTAGCATACCCTGAATTTAAAGTGCAGTTTATTTATCAAGAGTGAAACCTTCGGGAAGAGGGAACTTAAGTTCATCTACAAAAAACTTAATAATATATTTTCCTTTCTTTGCAGCAATATGCTCAAGATATTTTATAATATCTTCTCTTCTTTGTTCTTCAGAAAAATTGACTGAATCACTACCAAGCATTGCTTGACATAGATGACCAGCCGCATGTCCCTCTACTGTTTCACTAAAACCTTCTTCTGTATCTAATCTGAGAACAGTCAAATTATAAAACTCCCTATATTCAGGAAATAAAATTTCCAAATGTTTAGAAATATTTCTATGCTTTTCCATTGAGACGAATTATATACTATTCAAAGTACATTTTCAGGCTCGTGTGCGGAAAATTTACCAAGATTGAACCGATTTTAGCTTCATTTAACAAGATATTTGGCGTTGAAGGGAAAGGACGGAGATTGAACCAGCTTCAATTTCTTTTTAACAAAATCCTGTAATTTAAATCAATTTGTTTCAGAGATGCTTATTAGTTAAAATTTAAATAATGGAGGTAAAGGATAATACAAAAGTTGGTGTTTCTTTAGATTCTACATACAAATTTGGTTCAGATTCAAAAGTAACAAATCATTTTGAAAAAAGCTTAAAAGACATTCAGGAACGACTTCAAAAATCTTTTGAAAGTCTGCCAGAAAGAAATTTAAAATATCTTGTAATAGAAGATTACATAAAGGATTATCCTCAATCTGTTATATTCGTTCCACATAAGGATTTAAATATGTTTCCCATTTTAATAAATGAAGCAAAAAATATGGCTAAAAAATATTATATAAATGATGAAAATATTAAAAGTATTGATCAAACGATGGAACACGAATTTGAGCATATTAAAAAATGTTATGAATTAGGAGTAGATTTTGCAGGAGCTGGTTTAGTAATTTTTAGAAAAAATGACAAGCCATTCTTTGGAGGTTTTATTCTCATTCCTGATAATGAAGACATTGATTTAAAAGATAATTTGAGAATTAACCTTGCTCCTAAAGTATCATCCGGTAGTGTTGGAGATTACATATCTAGTCAGAAGTTAATAATTGATAAACTAAAAAAGTCAAAATCATTTAGTAATAGACAACAAATTGTATCTGATACTTTATTAGTTATTGGAGAAAGATTTAAAAATTTTAAGGATTTCTTTAATTAAGTTTATCTTCAGCCTCGTGTGCGGGAAAGAGGACTTGAACCTCCACGTCTTTTGGACACACGCTCCTTAGGCGTGCCTGTCTACCAGTTCCAGCATTCCCGCGAATATTTCATTTAATGGTGTGTCGGAGACAGGATTTGAACCTGCAATTCCTAAAGGAAACACGCCTCTGAAGCGTGCGCGTCTGCCAATTCCGCCACTCCGACTAATAACTTCTTAATGAGCATGGATATTATATCAAAGAAGCTTATCTATATAAATCTAACTTGTAATCCATCAGTTAACTTAGTAGTTAGAGGAACTTCTTGACCAGGAAACTTAGCAGATTTTCCCCAGATTTTTGCCATTTTATATTTTTCTTCAAATGTTGTTCCTAACTTAGGAAGTATATCTAAAAGTCTTTCATTCTCTCTCATAATAATTGGGGATTCAAAATGCAATTTTTCATTATCTTTAATCAAATAAACCGTAATAAGACCAAGTTTTTTCCAAATGGTATTTATAAGATTCTCTATCCCGATTTTTTTCTCTGAACTAATATATAGAGTTTCATTTAGTAGTTCATTCTTTTGAATTTTTGAACCTAAATCAACTTTATTTATAACAAATAACGCTTTTAAATAAACCCTATTGGGAGAAAAAGAATCTATTAATTGATCAATCGTAACTTTTTCTTTTAAGGTAATTTCTGCATTCCTTATACCAAATTCCTGTGCAATTAATCTTACGGATTCTTGATCAATATCTTGTTTTATATTTGATTTAACTTCTATTCCACCTTCTAGTTTTTTAATAATGTTTACATTGGGTTTTTCCTCGTTTATTCTTATACCTGACTCATGGAGTTCTTTTTGAATCATTTCAAGTAAATGAATTCTATTAACATCAGTCATAATAAGAAGTAAATCAGCTCCTCTTGCAACTGATAAAACTTCTTTTCCTCTTCCTTTACCTTTTTGTGCTCCTTCTATTAGACCTGGAATATCAAATATTTGTATATAAGCTTCCTTATAAACCATCATTCCAGGAACTACATTTAGGGTTGTAAATTCATATGCGGCAACTTTAGACTCAGCATTAGTTAAAACATTTAATAAAGTTGATTTTCCTGCAGAAGGAGGACCAACTAGAACTACCGTTGCATCTCCTTGTTTTCTTACACCAAATCCACCTCTACCCCCACCTCCACCTTTTAATTTAACAATTGATTCGTATTGTCTATCTTTAAGTCTTGCGATCTTTGCACGCATCTTTGCAATAAAATGATCAGTCCCTTTATGATGGGGAGTTTTTCTTAAAATCTCTTCAATTTCCTCTATTTGCTGAATATAATCTGTCATATAAGGTATAATTATACCTGATTTACAAGCGTCTGTAGCTCAATGGATAGAGCACTGGTCTTCGGAACCAGTAATGAAGGTTCAAATCCTTCCAGACGCACTTCAGTAAAGTTAATTAAATACTAATATAGTTAATTGTATATTGACTCTCGTACAAGAAAATATAAGATAAAACCTAAAGTGAAACTAATAATTGTATCAGGCGGTGTAGTTTCAGGCCTCGGTAAAGGGGTTATCACTTCCTCCCTTTCTTTCTTACTTAAATCTAGGGGATATAAAGTTACTCCATGTAAAATTGACATGTACTTCAATGTAGATGCAGGAACCTTAAGGCCTCAGGAACATGGAGAAGTATTTGTAACACACGATGGAATGGAAACAGATGAAGATCTAGGTCATTATGAAAGATTTATTCATAAAAATTTAGCTAAAGAAAATTACATTACTGCCGGACAGATATATCAAGAAGTTATAAGAAAAGAAAGAGCATTTGAATATGCAGGAGATACTGTTGATGTTATTCCTCATTTGACAGATGAGATTATGAGAAGGATTAAACTTGCAGGAGAAGTAAATAATGCTGATATTGTAATAGTCGAATTTGGTGGAACTGTTGGCGAATATAAAAATGGAATATTCTTTGAAGCGACCCGTATTTTTAAATTAAAACATCCTGATGACTTAATACACATTCATGTCACATATCTACCTTTTCTACCTCATGTTGGAGAACTAAAAACAAAACCCGCTCAAGCAGGAGTACATACATTAAATGCTTTAGGAATCCAACCTGACATAATAATTACTAGAAGTGATCGTCCAGTTGATCAAAAGAGACTTGATAAACTTGCACTTTTTTGCAATATCAGAGAGGACAGAGTCTTTACTTCACCTGATGTTAAGTCAATTTACCAGATACCTTTACTTTTTCACAAAGAAAAACATCATTTGGCTAGTACATGCTTAAATCTCTTAAAACTTAAAAATTATAAGCATCAAAATATTGATGAATGGAAAGAGATGGTAAATCATTTAGTTAAAAAACATTCAAAAACTATTAAGGTAGCTATTATAGGAAAATATTTTGTAACAGGGGAATATCAATTAGGAGATTCATATGTATCTGTTATCGAAGCATTAAAGCATGCATCTGCAAAGTTTGATGTAAATATAGATATCACTTGGATAGATAGTGAACAATTTGAAAAAAATCCATTTAGTTTAGATAAATTCGATGGAATTATTGTTCCACAAGGTTGGGGCAAAAGAGGAACAGAAGGAAAAATTAAAGCAATTAAATATGCAAGAGAAAATAATATTCCTTTTTTAGGTCTCTGTTTTGGTATGCAAATGGCAACAATCGAATTTGCTAGAAATGTTTTAAAACTTAAAGATGCAAATACTACAGAGGTGAATGAAAAAACGAAAAACCCAGTTATTCATATAATGGACGAACAAGAAAAATTCTTAAAAGAAAAACAGTATGGTGGAACAATACGCTTAGGAGCATGGCCCTGTTTAATTAAGAAAGGAAGCAAATTACAAAAGATTTACCTAAAATATGGAGGATCGATAGAGAACCCTTGGTATCAGGAGAATCCATCAAAACTCCATAAAGAAAAACCATCAAAGGGTAATCTTATTTTTGAAAGACATAGACATAGATATGAATTTAATAAAAATTACAAAGAAATATTCACAAAAAATGGATTTACTATTTCAGGAACATCACCTAATGGAGAATTAGTTGAAGCAATTGAAATTCCAAATCATAAATTCTTTATAGCAACACAATTTCATCCTGAATATATAAGTAGACCTCTTACACCACATCCAATCTTCTTATCATTTATAGAAAGTATGATCTAAATAAAATTACGAATTTACTTTCTTGGCAAAATTGCTTGCAAAATATTTACTAATAAAGAAAGACCAATTAACCAAGTAAATTTCACTACTCCAAATCCTGTTATTGGAGCAAATCTTGCTAATAACCAAAGCCCTATAAAATTTGCTACCCAAAAAATGCTAAACCTTCTTTTTCCATCAAACTTCATTTTCTTTAATTTCATTAAACTTAAACTCACAAATTCTAAAAAGAGAGTCAATAAAAAAGATGAAATTAAAGTAGCATAAAAAGAGGTATATCTAAAATTGCCTAAAACAAATTTCAAAGGAAATATCTGATTTGCAAGATAAATCAAAATTCCGTTATGTATCCAATAGAGGATAAATCTTTTTATTTTTTTCATTTTTCTCACCCCCTCTCTCCTTACTTAAGGTTAAAAAGTAGATTAGCTTTTGTCAATACAGTATAAAAATTGTAAAATAAGAAGCTAATTAAAAGGGCTGGTGGCGGAATGGCATACGCGCACGCCTTAAGAGCGTGTGCCCAAAAGGCGTGTGGGTTCGAGTCCCACCCAGCCCACTTTTATATTATTTCGGGGTGTGGCTCAGTTGGTAGAGCGCCTCGTTTGGGACGAGGAGGTCCCCAGTTCGAATCTGGGCACCCCGACAAAAATTTATCGGGCCCATAGCTCAATGGTAGAGCAGCTCCCTCTTAAGGAAAAGGTTGAAGGTTCGAATCCTTCTGGGCTCACAAATAAAAAAACTTTTTGACTTTTCTTCATATTTTTGACATCATGACATTAAGCAGATTTCCTGACTCTGCTCTATATGGAAACAAACTTTTTTGAAAAAGAGAAAAATTTTTCTTTCTGGAAAAACACAATTTTAATTTTCTCTTTTTTTACTCTAACTCCTCTTGTTTTATTAATAAGTTTATTTTCGTTGTTTTCTTTGACTAAATATGATCATAATGAAAAAGGAACTGTTTTAGGAATTAACGTAGCAAACACTTCAGGTGTAAAAGTATTTGCATCTTTACCAACTGATTTAACAATTACATCTGGATATGTAATTGCGTCAGACGCAAGGGAAGAAGTATTAAAACAGTATTTAGTCTACTATAATTCTCCTTTGGTTCCTTACGCAAAGAAAATTGTTGAAGAAGCTGATAAAAATGAATTAGATTTTAGACTCATTGTTGCAATTGCTCGACAAGAATCTAATCTTTGCAAGATCATTCCACCCGAAACCTATAATTGCTGGGGATGGGGCATTCACAGTAAAGGAACATTAGGTTTTTCATCATATGAAGAGGGGATTGAAACTGTTTCCAAAGGTTTAAAAGAAAATTATATAGACAAAGGACATAGAACTGTTGAAGATATTATGGGTAAATATACACCTTTGTCCAATGGATCATGGGCTGAGGGAGTAAATCAATTCATAAGCGAGATGGAATAGATTTAGTTTTGACTCTTCTAATTAAAACTTGTATGCTTTTATCTGCACCAGAATATGGTGCTTGTTAATTTATGTCAGCTCATTACGATACATACGACTATCCATCCTATTGGGAAAAAAGAGACTATGAACATGAATCTGAGATAATCGCCTTAAAAGATCTCCTTCTTAAAATTAAAAAAATTGAATCAATTATTGATATTGGTGCTGGCTATGGAAGACTTACTCAAACATATCTTTATAGAGGTAAAAAAATAATTCTTACAGATCCTTCACTCAAACTCCTTTCAATAGCAAAAAACAAATTTAGAGACAATAAAAAAATTAAATTCATTCAATCAAAAGCAGAAACACTTGTCGGGAAAATAAAATCAAAATCGATAGATCTTGCTATTATGATTAGAGTAATTCACCATTTAGAAAATCCCGAAAAAGTTATTAAAATCGTCAGCAAATTAATTAAACCCGGTGGTTATTTAATTCTAGAATTTGCAAATAAGAGTCACGGTAAAGCAGTTTTTAAAGAAATTTGTAAAGGCAATTTAACTTTTCTTTTAGATATCTTTCCTAAGGATATGAGAAGCAGTAAATCAATAAAGAAAAAAACTATTCCTTTTATAAATTATCACCCTGATAGTATTATAAAAATGCTTCAAGATAATGGATTTAAAATAATAGAAAAAAGATCAGTATCAAATATTAGAAGTACTAAAATTAAAAATTCTATATCTCTTAGAAGCTTATTAGCAATTGAAAAACTATTACAAAAACCACTTTCTTACATAAATTTTGGTCCTTCAATTTTTTTACTAGTAAGGAAAAAGGGTAAATAATTTATTAAATATAAGACTTAGAATATTAATAAATATATCTAATTTAAGATCAAACTATATTTACTTGACAGACCTGTAGTATGATGCTATAGTGTTTTTAGATTCCGAGGCTAGGCACGGTAACGTGACTCTGGCGTTGGGATTTCCTTTCTTGGCCCCGCTTTAATTAGCGGGGTCTTGCTTTGTAAGGAGTTTTTATAATTTTCACTTTTTAATGTAAAATATGCTGTATGCCCTCGTGGCGGAACTGGCAGACGCGCAGGATTTAGGATCCTGTTTCCATTAGGAAGTAGAGGTTCAAATCCTCTCGAGGGCACATATTTATGATTAACCAAAAACCTAATATCCAAAAATTTGTTGTTTGTGCAAATGTTTTTATTCGAAAGGATGGAAAATATCTTCTGATGAAAAGGTCAAAAGATAAAAAGTATGCACCAAATAAGATTCATCCTTTTGGTGGAAAAATAGATCAAGATGAAAATCCATATGATGGTGCAGTCAGAGAAATTAAAGAGGAAGTCGGAATAGATATTAAAAACGTAAAATTAGAAGCCGTTATTTTAGAATTAACAGATGAAAAAGAGTTACCAGTAAATTGGTTAATATTTTATTTTTCTGCTGATTACCATAAAGGTAATATCAAAAAGACGGACGAAGGGAAAGCAGTACTTTTAACTGAAGATAAAATTAAACAATCTAATTTATTCCCTTCAGTAAAAAGTATTATTGATAATATTTTAAATCCTAACGATGGAACTGTATTTACTACGAATACTTATCATGGCTTTGAGAGTGGAATGGAAGAGCTTTCAAAAAATATTTGTGTAGTTAAATAATTCCTTCTTATATTAAATAATCTTTTACTTTCTTCTTTCGTTGATTCCTGAGTTTTTAGCTATAACTGAAAATTGGTGAATAGTATTTTTTCTTTGGCGATTTCTAGATTACAAACGTAAACTATTGAGAGTTATCTCAAAATTCTATTTCGTTTTTAACGATTTAAATTAAATCTTTTAATTGTTCTGCGGCAAGTCTGCTCAATCTTTCTCCATCTCCAGGAATTAATTGACTTGACCTAGCAGTTCTGCACTCATAACCATAAGGAAAAGAATTTTGTGTAGGAGCATATCCAAAAAATCCGTTAGCTAGCATAGCTAACATTGTCAGCGAAAAAGGAGAGTTAGATTTAATATCCAACCCAAGTTGACAAAATAACTCAACAGGTAAGGAAATTATCCCAGTCCTGTCTGTTATTTTCATTGTTTGTATTTCAATCTCAATCTTAGAAGAGAGATTGAACAACTCTTGGTATTTTTGCAATTCTTCAGACCAAGCAGCAATTTCTGCATCTTGATTATATCTACTAGAAAATTCTTTAATTTGATTTAATTCTTTATTGTTCGGATCTCTTCGCTGAAACATTATTTGGTTAGATCGAGCCAACAAATCAATTTTTTCTTCTTTACCACTGGCTAGTGCACTTATTGCTGCCCCAGCTACATTTATTCCAACCAGTTGACCCCAAAATTCTCCATACTCTTTTGGTCTAGCATCAAGATTGTTTACCTGAGTTATGTCGCCCTCAGCTCCATTGATAAATATCACTGTTGCTTGATGGCTCCTCGCTCCGAGCTTTACCCCTCTTCTTAAATAATGAATATAGTCTGCTGAATTTAATGTATAACCACCGACTCTAGTGGTAGCATGACAACTAAAATTAATTAGACATCCTTTAAGTTGATTCGTTTGATCAAAAATACCAATCACTCCCACCTGAGGGTCTACTGGTCCAGCAGGTCTAACGATTTTCTCATAATTTTTTGTTCCAGGTTTTCCTGGATGAGTTTGAATCGAGCCGTCTTTCATAATAAATCTTCGATTGAAAGAAACTCCTAAAGCTAGACTAGATCCCACTTTCAATACCGATTTCTTTTGAGTCTTAAAAGCCTTCTCAGTTGCTAAACTAATTCTCTCAGCTACTAAATGACTGTACGAACTATCAGACTTACTTAAAAAGATATCTGTTGTCGGACCACCTTCATGAGTATGGCTAGCTGCTATCAACACATTTTCCTTAGGAATACTTAATCTTTTATTAATTTCTTCTCTTGCTTGACTAACAATAATCGAATTAAGTGCTAAAGCGTCTACTCCCACTATCACAAGGGGATTGTGATTATCGTTTAATAATAAAGAAGTAACTAACAATTGATCATGTACACCTACTGAACAATTTTTTAAAATTGCGCCAGGAATTTCTGAGCCGAGATGTGGAGTTATATCCTGAGAACCAAATCCTGATTCGATTTCTGGTGACATAAATGGATATTATAAAACGTCAAACTTGATTTACCAAATTAAACTCGCTAGCATGATTATAATATTTCTATAAATTTTTCGGGATTTTGTTTGCGGCAAAATGGAAAATCTAATTCATATACATTCTAAAAAAGAAAGATCAACCTTTAGTTTGCTTTTATTTTTTATTCCGATTATCATCTTTGTAAGTTTTGTCGTTTTCATAAATTTACAAACTGATAGGTCTAAACAAGAAGCGGCAATCACAGAAACAGAAAGTGTAGTTTTAGGAGATCAAATAGAAAACATTAAATGAAACAAATAATACTTCCAATTGTTGGCACAATGGTATTTGTAATTCTTGTTGGATTTTTTATATCCAATCCTGGAAAATACATCAAAAATCAGCCATCAGAAAATAAACAGAAAATTATTAAGGTAAAGGACATAGAAATATCAGTAGAAATTTCTGATACTTCCGAAGAGAGAAGTAAGGGATTATCTAATAGAAAATCACTAAATGAAAAAGAGGGAATGTTTTTTATATTTGAGAAAAAAGATGAAAAGCCAGTTTTCTGGATGAAAGATATGCTTATTCCTATTGATATTATCTGGATCAATGATAATAAAATTGTTCAGATAGATAGAAATATTAAAGTTCCAGATAAAAATACCTCTGAAAGTAGTCTCACAAAATATTCTCCTCAAATACCCATTGATTATGTTTTGGAAGTAAATTCAGGTTTTTCTGATAAATATCAATTAAATGTTAACGACGTTGTTGATCTTTCAGCAATCTAACAAATATTTTTATTTTAAGGTAAACTCTTCCAACTCTTTTACTCCTCCAAAAGCAATTCTATCTGGAACATAACTTCCCATATTTATCATTCTTGCTGGAGAAACTACAAATTCACCCCAACGTTTATTGATTTGGTCAACACATTTAGTAAGTTTCTCATTTTTTAAAACATCTTGGAAAATTTCAAGTTGAAAACTTTCCTCTCCGATAAGATTAAAACTAGATACAGAAATTTCCCTTACTGGTTTTCCCAAGGGGGATAAAGTTAAAAGATTTAAAGCTTCCTTATAGATATCTTTAGAATCAAATAAAACTCTAGAGGTTTTTACTCCCTTATGCCAAAAAGTTTTATCTCTATAACAGATAGCTAAATGCACTCCTTGAACTTTATAGTTAGATTTTCTTAATCTAAAAGACATTTTCTCTACAAGTTTTACTAAAATTGGAGTTAATTCTTCTAGACTCTTGAAAGGCTTAGGCAGTGCATATGAATTCCCATAACTTCTTCTTTTAGTCACAAAATCATCTATTTCCCAACCTCTTAATCTTAAATACCAATAATAACTATTTATTGACTTGAACGAAGCTTTAAGTTTCCACAAAGGTGCATTGTAAAAATCAAGAATACTGAAAATTCCCATCATATTAAGCCTTAAGGCGTTTCTTAATTTTATTCCGCTTAAATCCGTTAATTTAAGATTTGAATAGGTTTCTAGATAATTAAATATATTAATTTCATCGAGTCCATCCGGTTTATGAAGAGAAGATGCAAGTTTTGCTAAAAACCTATTAGTAGAAATTCCTATAGAAACACTTATCCATTCACCAATTTCTTCTTTTATTCTTAACTTAATTTCTTTAGCAACATCCTTAATGCTTTTTTGATTTAAACAAGGATAACCTTCTAAATTCAAAACAAATTCGTCAATTGATTTAGGAACTAATTTATCTGTATAACTTAAAAGAATTTTTCTTAAAGATAAATGTACATTTCTATATTTCCAAGGATCTGGAGTTAAAACACAAACCTTAGGAAAAATTTTTTTAGCATCTTTCACTCTCATCCCAACTCTTATTTCTTTTTCTTTAGCTTCGATTGATGCAGCAATTATGCACCCCCCAGGGCTGTCATATGCTGCAATTATCAAAGGTTTACCTCTTAAAAAAGGATTTGCCTGCTGTTCAATTGTTGCAAAACAAGAATTTATATCCAAATGCATCGTAAAAGGAGAACTAGGATTAAAATTTAAATCCGAAATATTTTGATTAATACAATTGTTAATATTCATCTGCAATTTGTTCTAAATGCCAATGAAGAGTTTCTGTATTTAAAACAAGTTTAAAAAATAATGTTTTTGAAACAACAGAAAATACATGATATAAAACGTTTCCTTTCTTAAAAGAATGATGAAGCCCTAGTTTGACGATAGAGTAGATTCTACCATTCCAAACAACTTTTCTAGGATAAATGTTTTTTTCTTTTAAATCATAAAACATTTCAACTGAGATAGGAGAATTTATTTTTTGAATCATACTTATTTTTTATACTACCGAAGAAAACCCGAAGTCAATAACTAAAATACTAAGTATCTATTTGCTAAAGGCAAATTTATTTTCTAGACTTAAAATATGGGTAATAAAATTATTTTAAGAATCCTTAAAAGATCTCTCGAATACTTTATAATTGGAATAATTGTAGACCTATCTGAAAATCTCCTCATAATTAAATTTGCAACAGAAGAAGTAATTACCTGGGAAACTGTAAAAATAGCAATAATAGTAGTTCTCCCTTTCGCAATTCTCATGGAATTAGTTTTTGACCCAATAATAAGAAGAAGAATCTTAAAAATCGAAAATAATAAAAAGAAAAAATGAATTCCGGCAATCTCCCTAGACCTCCTAAGTTAATTAAGATGCTTGGACCAAGTTTTATTCTTTTAGGATTAGGCTTAGGAAGTGGAGAAATAATCCTTTGGCCATATTTAACTTCTAAATATGGAATGGGCATAATCTGGGGAGCCTTATTAGGAATCACATTTCAATTTTTTATTAATATGGAAATTGAAAGATATACTCTCATTACAGGAGAGAGTGTTTTTGTTGGTCTAGAAAAACACTTAGGCAAATTTTCACCGATCTGGTTTATTTTTTCTACATTTATCCCTTGGATTTGGCCTGGAATTATTGCAACTTCAGGAACAATCCTTGCAAATTTACTAAACATAAATTATTCGTCAATAATTCCAGTTATCCTTTTATTTTTAATCGGAATACTTCTTACATTAGGACCTGTCGTTTATAAAACCCAGGAAAATTTCCAAAAAATTCTTATTACCCTTGGAGTTCCTTTTATATTTATACTTACTTTTTATCTTGCAGATCCAACAGATTGGCAATTTCTATTTAAAGGTCTAACAGGACAAGGAAATGGTTACTTATTTCTTCCGGCTGGAATTTCTTTAGCAACTCTACTTGGTGCTTTTGCTTATTCTGGTGCTGGTGGAAATTTAAATTTAGCTCAAAGCTTTTATATCAAAGAAAAAGGTTATGGAATGGGAAAATACTCAGGCAGATTAACAAGTATTTTGACTGGGAGAAAAGAAAAAATTGAATTAAGGGGAAAAACTTTTAATAAAACTCTAAATAACTTTAAACTTTTTAAAATTTGGTGGAAAAAAATAAACCTTGAGCATTTTTCTATATTCTGGCTTACAGGTCTTCTAACAATGGTTTTTCTTTCTTTACTTTCCTTCGTAACAATATTTGGAAAAAGTTCAGAAGAAGGAATTAATTTTCTTTTTAAAGAAGCTTCTTTGATTTCCTTAAAAACAATTCCTTTAGTTGGAACACTATTCTTAGTTTTTTCATCTCTGATGTTATTTTCAACCCAATTCTCTGTATTTGATGCTACAAGTAGGATTATGTCTGAAAATCTTATAATTTTATCTCCTAAAAAATTTAGAATAGGAAATTTGAGAAATTACTACTACATGTTTTTATGGTTTCAAATTTTTGCAGGGATAGTAATATTTTCATTTGGTATTTCAGAACCGTTTAAATTAGTTACGATAGGTGCCATCTTAAACGCATTTGCTATGTTTTTTTATACACTCTTAATTCTTATTCTTAATAATCTTTCTTTTAAAAAACCTTTAAAACCTGGAATAATCAGAAATTCAGTCTTATTTATTGCCTTTATTTTTTACGGAGTATTTTGTACGATAACATTAATTAACATTTTCTAAAAATGAAAAAAAATATTAGTTATATATTAGTTATTTTTTTAAGTATAACTATCGGTTTTATAATTAATCCCTATGTAAAAACTCTTATTAAGAAGGTAAAACCTCAAACTAATAATCAAAACACAATAAGTATCCTTCCAAAACCTTTGGAAAAGTATTCCATCATTAATTTATCTAATACAGAAATTTCAAAAAGTAAAATTAATATTGAAGAGGAAATCTTAAAGGAAGAAAATTTCATTTCGTATCTTTTTTCAATTAATTTTGATCCAACTTTGAAAGATAAAAACACTAAGAAAGTCACTGGCTTAATCAATTTGCCAAATAAAGAAGGAAAATACCCGATTATCTTAATGCTTAGAGGCTACGTAGATCAAACAATCTATAAAACAGGAGTAGGAACTCAAAGAGCTGGTGAATACTTTGCCAATAATGGATTTATTACAATTGCACCTGATTTTTTAGGATACGGAGGTTCAGATAAAGAAGCAGAAAATATCTTTGAGTCAAGATTTCAAACTTACACAACTGCACTAACAGTTTTGAACTCAACTACTACAATTCCTGAATGGGACGGAAAAAATGTTTTTATTTGGGGACATTCGAATGGGGGACAGATTGCTTTAACTCTACTTGAAATTACAGGAAGAGAAATTCCAACTGTTTTATGGGCACCAGTTTCAAAGCCTTTTCCTTACTCTATTCTTTACTATACTGATGAATCAGAAGACTTAGGAAAACTAATAAGAAAAGAATTATCGTTGTTCGAAGAAAACTACGATGTTAATGAATTCTCAATTCATAGTTATTTCGATAAAATTAACGCTCCAATTCAAATTCATCAAGGATCATTAGATGATGCTGTACCCATTGCCTGGACCAATGAACTTGTAGGTAAACTAGAGAGTCTGGAAAAAAATATTGAATATTTAAAATACCAAGGAGCCGATCATAACTTGCAACCTTCATGGAATCTGACAGTACAAAGAAGTGTAGATTTCTTTCAATCATATATCCAATAAGTTAATTTGACTTAACTTTTTTTCTATTAGAAAATAAAAAGGAAGGAAACAGTAGTTAATAAATGAAAATTATTCTACAACTCGCAATAAATGTATTCGCATTGTTAATTGTTGAATATCTAATTCCAGGTTTTATTTTAAATGATATTAAAGCTGCAATAGTTACAGCTGTAGTTATTGGTATTGTTAATACTCTAATAAAACCAATTCTTCAACTTATTACATTGCCTCTATCAATTTTTACCTTCGGAATAACAGCATTTTTAATAAATGTAACTCTTTTGTGGCTTACCAGCATCTATGTACCTGGATTTGAAATTACAAATTTTGCCACAGCAATCTTAGCATCTATTATGCTTTCTTTGGTATCTTGGTTTCTTCACAAACTTGCGAAGTAATCTTTACCTTTCCTGAGGTCTAGCTTCGTTGACTGTAATATTTCTGCCATTTAACTCAGAATTGTTAAGTTTTTCTATAGCTGTCTTAGATTCTTCGTCTTTAGAATATTCTACAAATCCAAAACCTCTACTTCTTCCTGTCATTCTGTCAGAAATTACAACTGCGTCGATAACTGTTCCTATTGTTGAAAAATGAGCTTTCAAATCTTCAGATTTGACTGTGTAGTCCAAATTTCCAACAAATAATTTTGCTGCCATTAAAATATCTCCTTTCTAAACCCTAACATTGAAATTGCTTTTAGCCTTTTCAAGGAGGTACTCTAGATTATAAAATAAATATTACATTTTCACAATTATTGCTATAATATTTAATTAATATGACTAATAAAAACACAAAACAAACAAATTCCTTTATTAAAAAAAAGGTAGGATCTCAACTGGGGTATAGAACATCTGACTTTTTTAAAGCTAAAACATTTAGTGGTTTTAATAGGGGACAAAAATTTAATCAGGCCCAGTTTAAAACTCAACATAAAGGCTAAATTTTAAAGCTTCAATCTCATACTTTTTAATGATATAATTTCAGCCATGTCTGAAAACAAATCTGACCAAACTAAAAAAACAATCGTAGCAAGAGAAGATAATGGAAATATTCAAATTACTCTAACTATTCCCTATAAGGATGTATTAGAAGCTAAAACTAATGCCTTAGAAGAAATCGCTAAAAATACAGAAGTTCCTGGATTTAGAAAAGGGAATGCTCCAATAAGCCAAGTTGAAAAACACGTATCGGAAAATAAAGTACTTGAAAAGGCACTTGGTAAAATTCTTCCTAAAGCTTTCTCTGATGTGATTGAAAAAGAAAAGATTAAACCAATTATCTATCCAAAATTTGAATTAATTAATGCTAAGGAAAATGAAGATTGGCAAGTAAGAGCCATTACTTGTGAGCTTCCTGAAGTAGATTTAAAAGATTATAAAAAAATCATTTCCGATGAATCTAAATCAAAATCAATTTGGACTCCAGAAAAGGGAGATCCCAAAAAAGATGAGGATAAAAAGGAGAAGACTCCAGAAGAAAAAGAACAAGAAGTTATTAAAATACTTCTAGATAAAATTAAGATCAAAATCCCAAAAATATTAATTGATCAAGAAGTAGATAACAGGCTAGCCCAACTTCTGGACAGAATTGAAAAATTAGGATTAAACCTCGAAAGCTATTTAGCTTCTGTAGGAAAAAATCCAGAAATACTAAGAAAAGAATATGAAATACAAGCCCAAAACACTATTGCTCTTGATCTTATCCTTCAAAAAATTTCTGTTGAAGAAAAAATTGATGTTCAAGATAAAGAGATAGATGACCTAATCAAAGCTACTTCTGCTGATCCCAAATTAACTGAAAGCTTAAATACTCCTGAACAAAAAAGATTTATCAGATCAATAATTTTGAAACGTAAAGCTCTTGAATCACTGGTCTCGTTACTGTAGACTACGGCTGAAAACAAAATCCAAGTAAAATGGATAAAACACAAAAGGTAAAATCAGCTAAATTTGCTAAAAGGGTAAACGTTCTTGAAAGCCTCAAAGACGTGGGTAATACTGCTCAAAAAAGTATTCAGGAAGATCTCCTTAGAGGAACCTCGGAAGAGTTTTTTAAACAGTTATTTGGTAAAAGAGAAGAAAAAAAATATTCAGGTGAAATTGTTCCTGGAGAAGCACTTGAACTAAATGAAGTCTATTCTGGCCAAAGAGAGGAAAATGAAAAATTAAGAAAACAAATTTCATTAGAAAAAAACCTCTCAAATGAACAAAAAACTCAAAGTGAAAAAGAGATAAATGAATTGAGAATTCAACTACATGCTTTAATGCAGGAAGTTGGCAAACTCGCAAAAGTAACCCAAAATATTGGACAAGATATTGAAGTTGCCTCAATGCAAGCTCCAGCAAATCCGGGTATATATCATTTAATATTCTTTGAAAAATTACTAGAGTTCATTAAGACTTTTAGAAGAAAAATTGAAAATGCCGAAGTCTGGCTTCAAGCATCAAATAAAAGAACTGAAAGAAGAAACTTCTGGGGAACATTTAAAAGCAAAAAAGGTGGAACAAAATTCCTTCTTTCTCAAGAACATTATGTCGCTAGATCTACTGGATAATATCTTCATACAAAAAAGAAATTAAACCAAACTTGTGGGTAAGTATGTGAATAAGATATAATTTGTAAACCTGGACGCTTAGCTCAGTTGGCCAGAGCGCTTACTTGACGCTTCAAGCAAAAGTTACTTCAGTATCTAACTTAAATGCTCAAAAACAATTTGAGGTCATTAGTAGATACATATTTACAACACTGTGACATTGAGTGTGGCTTTGCTAAAGAAACACTTAAAGGAAAAAGAACAGTACTTAATCATCTTTTAAAATATCTTAATGGTAGTGAACTCACATTAGTCTCATTACGCTCGTATATGCACCATCTTCACAATTTAGGTTGGAAAAACTCAGCAATACGAACCAATACAAAAAGCATGCTCAAACCTTTTGTAAAATGGTTAGCAAATGAAGGACATATATCAGAAAACTGGGGAACTAAACTCACATTACCTCAACCAGAACCAAAGATATATCCAGTAGTCAGTCTTGAAATGATGGATAAAATTATTGAGAAGGGAACAGAAATTGGTCGCCGTGACTGGAGAAAAACAAAACGAACAAAATTAGAATGTAGAAACGCACTATGCTTCATTGCCCGAACAGGTATAAGAATCGGAGCCGTAATAAATCTAAAAAAAGAGAATATAGACTTAACGAATGAATCTTATAGAGTCTACACAAAAGGTAAATTTTTGCTTTTGCCTATACCAAAAGATCAGATTATGATGCTTAAAAAGCGATGTAAGGGGGTGGGTTCTGTATTCAATGTCACCCAGCAATCATTAAACAACTACATAAGAATAGGTTGTAATGCTTACAAAATAAGTAAAGAGTTTACTGTACACACAATGAGGCATTCTTTCTGTACAGGAATGTTAAATTTGGAAAATATGGATATATCTATTATCAGTCGTTTAATGGGGCATTCATCAATTAAAGTTACAAGCGATATTTATGCAAATTACAATATTGAAGATAAAAGAAGAGCACTTAATAAAAATCCTCAAATAAGAATAAATTTGAGTACTCAAGAAATATTAAATAATTTTGAAAAAGATGTTGATTCTAAACAATATGATAAAGATAAGAGATTTACTCTGGAAAAACTAGTAAACAAAAACAAAGTAGTATTTACTTTGAAAGTTCTACCATAGAAAAAATACCACAATAAATCTATTTAAACATGCCTGTTTAAATATGTAGAAATTTATTTATATTTCAGACAATATCTATAAAGTATATAATTCAATTGAAGTGAAAAATAATAAATCTTCAAAAATGAAGGGCTCAGTTTTTTTCCTTGCAATTATTGTGTTAATAGCTGTTTCATTCTTTTTAAGAATTCCTCAAAATTTTATTAAAAAAGTTCCTGGATTTTCTAAGCCTGGATTATGCACTCGTACCAAACCATACCTTTTTGAACCTGAGTTTGAAAGAGCAATAAGTTTAATTATCCAGCGCTTAAATCAAGGTACAAACCAAACTTATCTTGATGAAAACTTTCAAAGCATTAAAAATTGTCTTTATGTTTCGTATTCATCTGATGTAGATAAATACGATGCTGAAGGCTTATTTTATTTTGATGAAAAAAGCACTAAGAATAAATTAAATATACTAGTATCAAATAAATATAGAGCGAACGATGATATTTTAACAGCTATGTTATTAACTCACGAAATATCACATGCGTATGATTTTGTCAGAGATACTCAAAATACCTGTTATGAGCAAGAGGCAGAAGCGTTTTACAATCAAGGAATTTTCTTCTCAAATTTAAACAAAGCTGAGAAAGATTCTATTATTGCAAGAAGTATTGTTGGAGAATCCAGCGAAATAAGTGGTTGGTTTGAAATTATGAAACAAGTAGTGAATCTAAAAGACTATAGCGCATATGATGCACATTTAAGAATTGTACAAAGCAACCCTTATTATCAAAAACAATGTGCCAGAAATTAAAATCTTCAAACTCTAGTAACCCCATAAGGTCTATCCTATATTTATTCAATTAGGCATAAGGGACATTTAGCTAGAGTAGGTGAGGCTAATTTAAGACTTACAATTTATGTTGTGCGACTCATCTAATCTTTTTACCTAAATTAAATCTTATACATCTTCAATAAAAGCATTAAACGCAATCCATAAATCCTTTTTATTTAAATATATACCTTCGTTAAAATACCCCCTTCCATAACTTATTTTTAATAGTACTGAAGACATGGTTTTTGACCATTTAATCGTGCGTAGTTTTTTAAAAAATAATCTCTTTGAATGGGTAGAATACTTTTCTACCCAATCTTTATAATATATTTGATATTTGTAAAACATTTTATTGTTGTTTATAGCCACTATTGGAAATCCTAAATATTTTTCTCTTTTTCTTTCGTTTAATTATGTATGTGAAGTAAGCTCCTGGAATCTTAAAAGGAATCGCACCTCTCTCGTGAGTCCTAATCATTTCATTTAACACACTATTTATAGTTTTTGGAGTGTAATATTGGGCAATATATAACCAATGCAATGGCTTCTCTTCCCAAACATCAAATATGTTTTCCAAATATAAGGCAATCTCTTTAGGAGGAGTCCTGTAATTGCATATTTTAAGTTTTGAAATTGACTCGTTTTTTCCTAAATTTTGTTCAAAGTTTTTGTTGAGTTTGCAGGCACCATTAACACTACCATTAACAATAACATTTAGTTTCTCTGTGTTATCTGTTATTTCTTTTAGTCTTCTTTCGTCTTCTTCAGGTAACGGGGTATTCTCCCAGAGGAATTTTTGATCATCGTAGGAAAGCTCTGAAACTTCTTGATACCAATTTGGCCAAACTTTTTGGATATCAGAGATGTTATATAACATTCTTTTTTGTTTCCTCCTTTATTTGAATTAAGATGTACCCCTTACCTTTACAGCCATGACAAATAAGATTTCCATATTTTAAAGTTCCAAAGCCGTTGCAGACTGGACACCTTTGGGCGTATGTCCTAGAGGTAAAACTTTGTTTAACTGATTTATTATATATATTGTTCATTTGCTCCAACAAAAAAGCACAGCTTGAAATTGTTTTATTGAATCTCGGCGCTGTGCCTGTTAACGCTCGTTGGAGCTAAAATATAGGCGTATAAACCTTTATGATCCTTAAAGATAGAAGTTTGCGAAGAAAAGAATTATTATTCTATATTTTCACTCTTTCTATCTATAATCTAACTATATCATAGTAGATCATTATTTTAATACAGTCAAGTAGATTATTTATTATTTTTTACAACAAATTTGAATTCAAAAATATCTATAAGGGGTAGTACTAGCATCAATTTATATTAATACGATTAATTATTAGTTATTACCTACATAGAGTGGGGTGACTACATGTTATTAATTGTTATTATATGTAAAGTGATTATTTATTGTTATACAGTGCTTATCATATGATTAGTCCTATCATAATATAGTGCACATATAATAATTCACTGTTTTAGATTTAGTAGGCTTAAATTATGTCCAGAACGGGTATAGTCCTCATACATATAATGTTTAGACACCTTTTTGTCTAACTACACATGAGGTTTGGTACCAAATAGGAAAGAATATATTATCTTTGTATAAGTATCTGGTAGTTTTGTATTCACCTATATTCCAATCAACAGATTGATTAAGAAAGAATCCATTATTGTCTCCAGCTTTCTCAATGGAAATATTTGCTCCCTCAGCTTTAAAAATTGTATAACCTTCTTTAACTATTAAAGCCAAATTTGGTGTGTGATTCATGGCAGTATTTGCAGATAATATTTGTTCATCTATATTATCATTATCTACATCAAACTTTCTTTCTGTCCAAGGATAACTATTTTTAGTAGTAGTATAGAAATCTTTTTCAAATGGAGGTGCGTAAGGATCAAATTTTTCTTTTAAAGGAGTGATTTCAGTATTAAAAGGAATTAAAACAGGCGGATATGTAACCATTGCTTCGTTTGAAATACTAGGTAAGTATTCTTTAGGGAATGCTATGTCTGTGTAAAAAGGGCAAGTATTTATTGAATCGTTAGTTGTTGTTTGTGTATTTTTGTTAAAGATATTTTGAGAAGATTGTATTTTATTGAAGTACACAAAACCTATCAGAGATAAAAAAATAAAGGCTACAATTCCAATAATAATTTTTTTATTCATTGCCCCATTTATTTTTCCTTCGGAATTTATCATAAATAAAGAAAATTATCTTAATAATTAAGTACCAGATAACAATATTAATAATAATATCAGTCGCAAGTGCAATTATTCCATTTTTTAAACCAAAAGTCAGTATTGGAGCAATTCCTGCAAGAATAACCCATATATAAAGAATTGTATTTCGTAATTTCATTTGATTCACCCCCTTCGTATTGTACATATTCTAAATTTACTCTACCTCCCAGTATGAGTAAAAGTCAAGCATAATTTATGCTTATAATCCGACAAATAGTCGGAGCAGAATAAACTTAATTTGTAAATAATTGGTCTTATGCGAAATGGAAATCTAAAGTCATTAGGCCAAAGAATTAAAAAGGTTAGAAAGCAAAGGGGATTGTTGCAAGTTGATCTAGCTGTTAGGGTGGGTATAAGTACTGGGTATGTGGGTTCTATCGAACAAGGATTAAGATATCCATCACTAAAGGTACTTCAAAAGATTGCTAAAGTACTCAAGGTTCGTCTTTCAACATTGATTTAACAACTTCACTTCTATTATGAAGATTTGTACAATTAATGCTGTTCAGTGTTATACTCCAAAATGGAATGATAAGAGATTATAAGGTTGACAGAAATCCTGTCATTTCTGGGCTAGATAGCCTAAGAACTCTTAACCAAACACAAAAAATTTGGGAGTACCTAAAAAGGTATCAAAGCAAGCAATTTGTAACTAAAAAATTAAAGTCAGAGATCTCGCAACACAAAGATCTTATAAGCTTAAAATCTCAGCAAATTGCATCACTTATGACTCAGAGTGAAAAATATTACGAAGCCGCCAGCAAAGCACCGTTAGAAATCAAACCTCTAATTTTATATTATGGCATGGTTGGATTATCAAAGTGTCTTATTCTCTCAGGTGACAACCCCTATACTCTTTCCGCACTAAGTCCAGATAACAAAAATCATTCTACACACGGACTTTCTTTCGGAACACATATCCAAGGTAACGACATTCCGATAAGAGATGGTTGTAAAATTGAAGACGAATTTTGCTATGTAATATCAAGTCAAAAAGCAGTTGGATTATATAATTTACTTCGAAAGTGTTATTCAAATACACCAATTCCTAATGGCTATCGATTTACAGTCAAAGAAATACTTTCTTTTATTCCCGAAATATATAAAGAATATCAATCCTATTTTAAAAAAAGACCTAACTCATGGAAATGCGCTGCTGGAATAGCTAAGTTTGGAGCGTCTCAAGATAATATCCAACTTATAGAATTTGAAAGTTGGTATTATATATCACAAAGACTTAGAAGAAACGAGAAATATCTAAAATGTATTATTCGATGTTTTCCTGAACTACAAACAGAATACAATCCCCAGCCAAACAGTGAAGATAGATTCAGGTTAAAGGATAGCGCTTCAAATATTGATGATTTTATATATGTCAGTAAATTGCTCACTTTAGAACAATTTGCCCTTATGAAATATGACAATTATCGTTTTTCTGATATAGATGCTCACTTCATTCTTATGTATATATTAAGTAACCTTGTAAGATATAGACAGGATAAATGGTCTAGACTTATAAGAAGATTGGATAATGATCAAATATTCCTAATAGAAAGCTTTATTGAAATCTCCCAAATCAAATATCCTTATCTTATTTTGAGGGAGTTGGACAATACTGACTATAATTTCATCGGACAAGTTGCAACACTTGGGTAATAAATATTAAAAAAGTTATGAATCAAAAAGCTACACGAATTGAAATTGAAAAACATATATATTTTGTCTACAAGGATCTCAATATTGAAGAAGGCACAATGGCAGGCACTTTTGATAAGGTTCTCATTAGATTCCTACTTACTGACACAGATAAGCCATTGGAAGTTATCGGCTGTGTAGTTTTTACACTTGGTCTTTTATCTGCATACTCATGGGAAACAGATGAAGATACTAATTATGGAAAGAGTGAAATGAAAGAGTTTGCTTTTGCAAACCTGTTGCCTCATATACCGTTTGGTATTCAAAATTTGGTATCGCTTTATGGACATGGACTTATGTGTTTGATTTTATCATTTTCACAAGAGGACGGTTCATTTAATGAAGAGCAAAAACAATTTAAAATTCAATTGAAAGATAGCTTTTTTAAAACAGCTCAAAAATTATTTTTTCCGAATGGCCTGATTAAGAAAGATATTGAGAAAGAAATCTTAAAGATTTTGCGAAATTACCGAGAAGATTATCCTGAAACAATAATGCCCTTTGAAGAACTTGAGGCTTCGATCCCTTTAACCTCTAAGTCTCTCGCATTTTATCTAGGTGTTTTGGATGAAGAAGGGAAGCTCAAATTGAATTACATACCACACTCTGATCCTCCCAAGATTCTCGGTGTCAAAATATCAGCAGCTGGAATTAACACACTAGAAGGTGAGGAGGCTAATTTTTCTCAAAAGACCCAATTTGTTAAACAAGTATTTGGCACCAATATCGAAAACTTAACAACACATGGAAATAGTAGCCCTATAAATATAAACATCGGTGATGTTAAGACTGTTATTGAAAATATTACGAAAGTTGTTAAATCGAAAGATTTCAGTAAGAAAGATGAGGTTTTATTACTTCTAAAAAATGTTGGTGAAGAGATAGAAAAAGATAAGGATCAAAAGAAGATAAAAGGCTTGCTTGAACAAATTAAATCAAAATCTGCCTGGGTTTATAATCTAATCTTCCAAAATCCAGTTTTAACTGCTTACCTTACTCAACTTCTCTTAAAGACAATATAATCAAAGATTATTTTATGACATCTCAAAATATAGAAGTGGTTTAAAAGTAGATTTAATGAGACTAAAAATGTAATAATCTGTTCTAAATCGAGAGACTCATGTACCCCTAAATTAATACTTACAGAAAAAAGGAAGAAAATTTTGTATAATACTTTTCAGATACTGATTTACCTGGACGCTTAGCTCAGTTGGCCAGAGCGCTTACTTGACGTGTAAGAGGTCGGGGGTTCGAGCCCCTCAGCGTCCACAAAGCCTGTTGGGTATCTCAGAAATGAGATGCCAAAAACATTAGAGAGACTCATATCAGAATTTCCATTTTAAGATTAGTGCTTTATTTTACTGTTTTACGTTTGAACTCCTCAGTTCTGACGAGATAACTTGACAATCTCCTCAAATAAGCATACATTTGAGGAGATGAATAATTTACAAAACCGAAAATTTCCACCAGATTTGAGAAAAATATACGACCAAAGACTAACAAATCAACTGGCTAATACTACAGGGGCAATTCAAGGTTTGAATCAAACCTATAAACTACTACAAAATCCTAACTTATTGATGAGACCTATTTTGGTAAAAGAGGCAGAAGCAAGCTCTCAGTTGGAGGGAACACAGGCATCGATTGAAGATGCTTATAAAATTGATGTTATAGAACAAACTCCAGAAAAAAAGAATGAGGCTTTAGAAATAATAAATTATCAAGAAGCAATGTTGACAGGAATAGATATTATTAAAAAATATGGTTTTAGTCCTTTATTAATAAGAGAAGTTCACAAAAGACTATTACATGGTGTAAGAGGATATAATAAGCATCCTGGTGAATTTAGAAAAGGTGATGTTTGGATAGGACCTGTTGGTACTGTTAAAGAAAAAGCTAGATATTTACCCCCAGATGCATCACAAGTTCCAGTTTTGATGGAACAGCTTCATATATTTATAAATAATCGCGGTGATATACATCCTCTTCTGGCTTGTGGAATAGTCCATCATCGTTTTGAAGCTATCCATCCATTCGAAGATGGAAATGGTCGTACTGGACGCCTGTTAATTTCTCTTTATCTACTTAGTCAAAATCTACTAACTTATCCTATTTTATATCCCAGTGGATACTTCGAGAAAGACAAGAAATCATATACGGATGCACTTTCAATTGTCGATGAAAACGAGAATTGGTATGCTTGGCTTATGTATTTCTTAAAAGGTATGGAACAACAGGCTAATTTGTCATTAAAAGTAGCATCAAACATAGATTCTTTATTTAAAGAGTCTAAAAAAGTCATAGAGAAAGAAAGAGCTAATATTAATTTAATACGTGTACTTGAATTTAGTTACAAAAGACCATATCTTACCAGTGCGACAGTGAATAAAAGCCTTCAGATATCAAGAGCTTCATGCGATCGTTATTTAAACACACTTGCATCCAGACATATAATTATTGATGCGGGTATTCATAAAAGAGAAAGACTTTTTGTTAACTTGAAACTTCTAAATTTTCTTAAAAATATCTAGGTTTTTAGATTATGAATTAATTGCAAAATGGTTTGGTACATTCTTCTACACTATACCTTTTTTACATTTTGATTTTTGCTTAGCTAAGTTGGCTAGGTCGGGGGTTCGAGCTCCCTAACCGTCCATAGATTAATTTCTCTGAAGTAAAAAATTATTTTTTAAATATTTCTTCTTTTAAAAAACTTTAACTTATAAATAAAGAAAAAATGATTGTGGGGTGTATCAAATACTGAAACATAAATTCTATTCATCAGAATTTATTTATCTTCAAGTATTTTTAACTAAATAATCCTACTTAAAAAAAGCTACAAATACCATTATCCAGTAAATTATGTCCACATAGCTTAACATTGTTAGGTTTAACAATGCCATCAGGCCACTTAAAACCATTATCCAAACATTTAACTTATTTTTATTGAATATTTGTAACCCAATTAATATTGCAGACCCAATAAAAGGAATTATTTGTAGTGCAGTTACATCTGTAAAAAGTATTAATACTATAACTACCAGCGTTATCCAGAACATTACTTTTTTAAACATATCCATAATTATCACCTCACTTTATTTTTTCGATTTTCAATTACCATTATTACTATTTTTGAAACAATAGTAAAGCTAACCTCCTAAATAAACCTTTTTAACTGTTTTACTAAGCTCTCTCTAAGCCACTTTCCTTGTTTCCTAACTTCACCTTGTTCTTTTTTATTAAGCCTTGTAGATATTTTTTTAAATTCTGGATAATACCAAATTTGACCCATCCAAAAATATTTTGGGATATTTTCATCTATTAATTGTTCTGTTATGTATCCTTTATCTGTTACATCTCCTTTTGACCAAATTAGTCTTCCATTTTTTGCTAAAGCTAAAGCAAGATGATAACTTACTTTCCTTTCTTCTCCCTTTAAATCTTTCATTAAAGAAAGTAAATTATTAGCTTTTACTAAATCTGAATTGTTTTCTCCAACTGTTCTTTGATTTTTTAACAAGTTCCATCTTTTACCAAGTCCTGGAATATCATTTCCACCATCTGATGCCAATACGTAATAATTAGTATATTTTGAAATTTCTTTAGCCTTTTTTTCTGCATTTTTTATTAGACTTTCTTTATCTTCTTCAACCTTTATATTCAAATTAAGCTCATCTAAGAAATGTATCTTTATTTTTGGATTATCTCCTAAAAACCATATCATTTCTCCTTTTTTATATGCATTTCTAGTCCCGATTAATATATCCATACAACAAATATTATTAATTTAATCTACATATAAGTAAAGCTTCTTTAATAATTTGATATAATGTACACATTACAAGGGCCCATAGCTTAGCTGGTAGAGCGTCTGGCTGGCAGTCAGAAGGTCGCCGGTTCGAACCCGGCTGGGTCCACCAAATTGTAATAATTAATCCTAAAGAGTAAAATTAATGTATTCTTTAGGCTTTTTAAGCCGCAACCTAAGCGGCTTTTTTATTTGAAAGGAAAAAATGAATATTAGAAATGTTGCAATTATTGCTCACGTTGACCACGGAAAAACAACTCTCGTGGATGCACTTCTTAGGCAATCTCACACTGAATTAAATAAAGATCTAAAAGATACAAAACAAATAATGGATTCTAATGAACTTGAAAGAGAAAGAGGAATTACAATTTTTTCTAAAAATGCTTCAATTGAATATAAAGGAACTAAAATAAATATTATTGATACTCCAGGCCATGCTGACTTTGGCGGAGAAGTTGAAAGAGTTCTTTCCATGGCAGATGGAGCACTTCTGTTAGTAGATGCTAAAGAAGGGCCGATGCCTCAAACGAGATTTGTTTTAAAACAAGCTCTCAAAATGGGCTTAAAAATAATTGTTATTGTAAATAAAATTGATAAAAAAGATGCAAGACCTCTTTATGTTGTAGATAAAACATTTGATCTATTTTTGGAACTTGGTGCCGATGAAAATATAGCCTATTTTCCTACACTTTTTGCATCAGGTAGAGATGGAAAAGCTGGAAAGATTGCAGATTTAACAAAAATGAGCGACATTACTCCAATCTTTGAAGCAATTTTACAATATGTCCCAGAGCCAAAAGGAGATATTAGTGAACTTCTTCAGATGAGAATATCAACTTTAGGAAAAGATGACTACAAAGGAAGAATTGCAATTGGAAAAATCTATAACGGAACTATTTCTGAAGGACAAGACATAGCTCATATAAATAGAAAGGGGCAAATTTCCAATTTTAGGATTACATCTATCGCAACATTTGAAGGACTTGAGAAAAAATATGTTAAAAAAGCAGAAGCTGGTGATATTGTTGCAATTTCAGGTATTCCTAATATCACGATTGGAGAAACAATTGCAGATCCAGTTAACCCAATTGCACTTCCACTTCTTAATATCGAAGAACCAACAGTAAAAATGATTTTTATGGTTAATAATTCTCCTTTCGGCGGAAAAGAAGGGGAATTCAAAACATCAAGCCAGTTAAGAGCAAGACTTTTTAAAGAAATCGAAACTGACGTTGCTTTAAAAGTTGAAGAAAATTCTGATGGAACTTGGACTGTTTCAGGTAGAGGAGAACTACATTTGGCAATTCTTATTGAAAGAATGAGAAGAGAAGGTTATGAATTCCAAGTTTCGAGACCTCATGTAATTACAAAAAAAATAGATGGGAAACTTCATACTCCTTATGAAAAAGTATTTATAGAAGTACCCGAAGAATATTCTGGAACTGTCATCCAAAAAATGGGGCAAAGACATGCTGAACTTATAGATATGAATACAGAAGAAAATACTACTTATTTGGAATTTAATGTTGCAACAAAGGAATTAATTGGTTTTAGATCTGAATTTATAACAGATACAAAAGGAATGGGAATTATAAATACTACTTTTTTTGAATTCCTCCCAGATGACGGTTTTGAAAGAACAAGAGAAAGAGGATCTTTAGTTGCCCATGAAACAGGAATAACAAGACTTTATGGTTTAACTAGCGTTCAAGATAGAGGAGAATTGTTTATAGGTCCAAATGTAAACGTCTATAAAGGACAAATTGTTGGACAAAACTCAAGATCAGGCGACATTGTCGTTAATGTTTGTAAGGAAAAGAAACTTTCTAACATGAGATCTAAAGGTGAAGGGGTAATGGAGCACTTTAATACTCCAAGGGTAATGAGTTTAGAAAATTCTTTGGAATATATCGATGACACAGAACTTGTAGAAGTTACACCGAAAAGTGTCAGACTAAGAAAAATAGTTTTAGATAAAATAGAAGAGAAAAAAAGGTTAAAGCTTTTAAAAAATAAGTAAATCAAATTATCTTGACTTTATTTTTCTAAAAAAGGATAATAAAAATAATTAATATCTTTGCATTTGTATATAAGTTAACCACTTATAAAGCAAAGCGCCAGATCTGCGAAATGACTGAATTAAGCGTCAAAGTAGGATGGAACCACTCGAGATTCGAGTTCCTACAAAAAAGGACGCTTTTTTTATTATTAAAATGGAAAATAAATTAAATAACATTAGACACTCATGTAGCCATTTGATGGCAGCAGCAGTAAAAGAACTTTACCCAAAGGCTTTACCAACCATTGGTCCAGTTATTGAGAATGGTTTCTACTATGATTTTGATTTTGGTAAAGAAAAAATTTCAGATCAAGATTTGCCCAAAATCGAAAAGAAAATGAGAGAAATTCTTCCAAACTGGAAAACGTTTGAAAAAATTGAAATTGATTCAAAAGAAGCTAAAAAAATTTATAAAGACAATCCTTATAAACTTGAACTAATTAAGGACCTTGAGGAAAAGAAAGAAAAAATTACATTCTATGAGTCAGGTAAATTCTTGGATTTATGTCGGGGAGGTCATAGTGAAAACCCAAGTAAGGAATTAAAAAATTTCAAACTCTTATCTGTTGCAGGGGCTTACTGGAGAGGTGATGAAAAAAATAAAATGCTTACCAGAATTTACGGTACTTGCTTTGAAAATAAAGAAGAATTAGAAAGATACCTAAATCAAATAGAAGAAGCAAAAAAAAGAGACCACAGAAAAATTGGGAAAGAATTAGATCTTTTTAGCTTTTCTGATCTTGTCGGTGGAGGACTTCCTCTATATTCTCCAAAAGGAGCTTTATTAAGGACACTTATTAATCAACATGTTGAAAACGTACAAGCAAAACAAGGTTATATGCAAGTCTGGACACCTCAAATTGCTAAGGCTGAACTTTTTAAAACTTCTGGTCACTATGATAAATATAAAGCAGACATGTTTAGAGTAATTTCTAATTATTCTGAGGAGGAATTTTATCTAAAACCAATGAATTGTCCACAGCATACTCAAATTTACGCAGCCAAACCCAGAAGCTATAAAGATCTTCCTTTAAGGTATACAGATTTTGCAATGCTTTATAGAGATGAAAAACCAGGGGAACTTTCAGGACTAGCAAGGGTTAGATCATTTTCCCAAGATGATTGTCATGTCTTTTGTATGGAAAGTCAGGTTGATCAAGAAGCAGACAAAGCTTTGACTATGACAAAAGAAATAATGAAAGTATATGGTTTTAAATATAGATATAGACTTTCAACCAGAGATCCAAAGCATCCTGAAAAATATTTAGGAGATCCAAAAACCTGGGACAAAGTAGAAAAATGGGCTGTTGAAATTATGGAAAGAAATAAAATTGAATATTATAATGGACCAGGAGAAGCTGCATTTTATGCACCCAAAATGGATTTGATGGCAACAGACTCATTGGGTAGGGAATGGCAATTATCTACACTTCAAATAGATTTCTTCCTTCCCGAAAGGTTTAACCTTACATATATAGATAAAGATAGTAAAGAAAAAAGACCAGTGATGCTTCATAGAGCAATTCTTGGTTCAACTGAAAGGTTCTTAATGATTTTAATTGAACACTTTGCTGGAAATTTCCCAACTTGGCTTTCACCTGTTCAAGTTCAAATTCTTCCAATATCTGAAAAAGTAAATGATTATTCACAAAAAGTATTCGATATACTATTTAAAGAAGGTATTAGAGTTGAACTAAATAAAGATGGAGAACCCTTAGGTGCAAAAATCAGGAAAGCTCAAATGGGGAAAGTTCCTTATATGATAATCGTTGGAGAAAAAGAAGAAAAAGATAAGAAAATTGCTATTAGAACAAGAGAGGGTAAAGATCTAGGTCAAGTTGATATAATCAAATTTATTAAAGATTTAAGACTAGAAATTGATGAAAAAAGAGTTAACAGATAAAGTACTTAGCAATAAATTCTTGAATAATCTTTGCATATTGCAGTTTGAGGCTAAATTAGATAAAATTCTAATCTGAAGTTGAAAAAGAAACTATACTGGCTAATTGATGATCGAATTAAATCACCTGAATTAAGAGTTATTGGTTCTGATGGAAAACAACTCGGTATATTAAAAAAAGAGGAAGCTTTGAAAAAAGCTAAAGAATCAGGATTAACTTTAGTTGAAATTGCACCAATGGCTAAACCACCGGTTGCAAAAATCGTAGACTTTGGTAAATTTCGTTATCAAGAAGAAAAAAAGGTAAGAAAGGAAGCCTTAAAAACTAAGAGTTCCGAATTAAAGGAAATTAGATTTTCACCCTTTATCGGTGAAAGCGACTATAATACAAGACTTAAGAGAGTTAAAGAATTTTTAACTGAAAAAAATAAAGTAAAAGTAACAGTTGTTTTTAGAGGTCAGCAAATGAATAGCAAACAATTTGGATATGATCTTTTAAAGAAAATATATAAAAGTTTAGGCAATTCCATATCCATAGATATGGAACCAAAGTTTTTAGGAAGACATTTAGTTACAATTATTTCGCCAGTAAATAAACCAATTATTAAAAAAGATGAAAAAGACAAAACACAAAGTTAGAAAATCACTTTTAAATAGATTTAAGATTACCAAAAACGGTAAAATTTTACGTAGACAAGCATTTAGGAGACATCTAAATGCCAAAAAAAGTAAAAAAAGACTAACAAACTTGAAGAAAAGTATTGAAGTTAAAGGTTTTTATGCAAAGAAACTTAAAAAAGCAATGGATATTAAAAATCCAAATGTATGGGAAGATAAAAAGGAAGATAAGAAAAAATGACAAGGATTAAATCAAAAGCACAAATAAATCACAGAAAAACTAAAAAACTTACAAAAGGTTTTAAGCAATCTAGAAGGACCAGAATTAAAGCAGGAAAAGAAGCTGTAATGCACGCTGGTAGATATGCTTATATCGGAAGGAAACTAAGAAAAAGAGATATGAGAGCCTTATGGATTGTCAGAATTTCTGCAGCTGCAAAAGAAAATGGAATTTCATATAGTAAATTGGTAAAAGGATTAAGGGACAAAAAAATCGGAATTGATAGAAAAATTTTGAGCGATATAGCCACAAAAGATCCAAAAACTTTTCAAAAAATAATTTCAGAGATAAAATAAATATATGCAACTATTCACCTTCACCAGCTTTTTCTTTAGAATATAAGCAAGGTGGAGATATTTAGTATTTTGTAAGCTCTCCACCAAGGAGAGCTTTTTTAGTATCTAAATAAATAATTTTATGAAAGAAGAAATAATTAGTTTAAAAAACGAAGCTATAGCACAAATAATGGAAGTTAATTCCATAACAGAACTAGAAAATTTAAGAATTATTTATTTAGGACGAAATGGAAAACTAACAAATTTAATTAAGAAATTAAAAGAAATACCAAATGACAAAAGAAAAGAAACAGGGATTTTAATAAACGATACTAAAAATTCTTTAAATGAAATAATTTCTTCTCAAAAAAATAAACTTTCGAATTCTTCTAGAAAGTGGTTTGATCCAACAATTCCTGGTGTAAAACCCAAAATGGGAAATCTTCATCTTGTAACTCAAGCAATTAGAGAAATATCAGGAATTTTTGAAAAGATTGGATTTGTTAGAGTCAGGTATCCTGAAATTGAATGGGATTATTTTGCATTCGATGTTTTAAATATGCCAATAACACATCCAGCAAGAGATGAATGGGAAACCTTTTTTATTGATTCAGAAGTAAATCCTAAATACGGTCAAATAGTTTTAAGCCCTCACACTTCATCTGGACAAGTTAGAGAAATGTTAAGAGTCAAAAACCCTCCAATAAGAATGCTGAATATTGCAAAATGTTATAGAAGGCAATCTGATGTTTCACACTCTCAAATGTTTCACCATTTTGAAGGATTAGTAATTGATGAAAATATTTCAATTGTAAATCTTAGAGGTACTTTAGATTATTTTGCTTATAATTTTTTTGGTAAGGATAGAAAAACGAGAATAAGACCTTACAATTTCAGGTTTACCGAACCGTCGTTTGAAGTTGATATAAGTTGCGATATTTGTAATGGAAAAGGCTGCAAACTCTGTAAAGAAGGTTGGCTTGAACTAGGAGGAGCTGGAATGGTTCATCCTAATGTATTAAAAGCTGGTGGCATAGATTCCAAAAAATACTCTGGTTTTGCTTTTGGTTGGGGAGTTGAAAGAACTTACATGATGAAAGCAGGAATAAAAATTCCTGACTTAAGATATTTATATAGTTATGACATTAATGTCATAAAACAGTTTTAAATTTATGGATATATTAATACCAGATAGTTGGTTAAAAGATTTTTTGGAAACTGATGCAAAACCAAGTGAAATTGCAAAGTATCTTTCTCTTTCTGGTCCATCTGTTGAAAGAATAATCAAAGAAACTAACGATTCTATTTATTCAGCAGAAGTAACTACCAATAGAGTAGATTCAGTATCTATTTATGGTTTTGCCAGAGAAGCTTCGGCTATTCTACCCAAATTTGGGAAAAAAGCTAAATTTATTCCCTTGAAACTTAAATCAAAATATAACTTTTTCAGCAAAGTAAATTATCTTAATGTAACAGTTAATTCTAAACTCTGTACAAGATTTACTGCAGTTTTAATTAAAAGTGTAAAAATAAAGGATTCACCTCAATATATAAAAGAAAGACTTACAAAAATAGGTTTAAGACCAATTAATAACATCGTTGATATTTCAAATTATGTTATGCATGAACTAGGGCAACCTCTTCATACTTTTGATTACGACAAAATTAAAGGAGCAAAAATGATTCTTAGAGAAAGTAAAAAAGGAGAGAAAATAACTACTCTTGATGGAAAAAATTTTACTCTCCCTGGAGGAGATATTGTAATTGAAGATGGAGAAGGAAAATTAATTGATCTTTGCGGAATTATGGGAGGGAAAAATTCAATGGTTGATGAAAATACTAAAAACGTTTTAGTTTTTGTTCAAACTTATAATCCACAAAAAATAAGGAAAACTTCAATGACCTTAGCTCAAAGAAGTGAAGCATCTATTCTTTTTGAAAAAGATTTAGATGAAGAATTAGTCACAATTGCAATGAAAAGATCGATTGATCTTTTTGAGAAATTAACAGAAGGAAAATCAGAAAATCTAATACTTGATATATATCCTAACCCCTATAAGACAAAGGCTGTAAAAACAAATATTTTATTTATTAATAAATCTTTAGGAAATAATCTTAGTAAGGAAAACATTTCCAATTCTTTAACTCCACTTGGTTTCAAACCAAAATGGCAAAAAGATAATTTGACTTTAGAAGTTCCAAGTTTTAGAGCTAAAGATATTGATATTCCTGAAGATATTGTTGAAGAAGTAGCTAGAATTTATGGATACCATAACCTCCAATCAAAACTAATGGATGGAAAGTTACCTGAAAAACTCATAAATTCACCATTTGATTTTGAAAATAAATTAAAAAATATTCTTTCAGGATTTGGAGGAATTGAAATTTATACATATTCTCTCGTCCCAGAATCTTTTACAGAAACTAATGCTCTAAAATTAAAAAATCCTTTAGGAAAGGATACAGAGTATTTAAGAAACACAATGCTTCCTTCACTTAAAAATGTTGCTATTGAAAATTTAGGTTATGATGAACCTTTCCACATTTTTGAAATTGCTAATATTTACGTTCCAAAAAAGGGGGATTTACCAAATGAAAAGATGACACTTGCTGGAATATTTTCAAAATATGACTTTCCTCAAGCTAAGGGAATTATTGAAGCTCTTTTAGTAAAAATTAAAATCAGTTACTTTTTTGAAACTGAAGACAAAAAAGACTTTTTGCCAAATCATAGATTAAAAATTATGAACGGCAAAAATGAAATTGGAGAATTTGGAACTTTGGAAGAAAACAATCTTATATATTATGAATTCGATACTGAACTTTTAAGAAAATATGGAAGTAAAATAAGAGCCTTTAGAAATCCACCTAAATATCCTGCTCAAATTGAAGATTTAACGTTTTCATTCCCAGAAAGGACAAGAATTGGGCAAGTTATTGAAAAAATTAAAAACCTAGACAAACAAATAGTAAAAACAGAACTTATAGATACTTTTCAAAATTCTTTTACTTTCAGAGTTTGGTATCAAAATACGAATAAAACCCTTAACAATAATGATGTGGAAGAAATTAGAAAAAAAATAATTTCAAAAATATCATCAAATTATGGAGCTATACTAAAAAATTAACTTTCCTTTTTAATCCCTTTAATTTCGATCCCTATTATTTTTTCATCCTTATTGATAAATCTGTAATCATAATCATCTAAATTTTGAAATTGTTTGATATTTTGTTTTAAATCCTCATAGTCAGGAGATGTTACATTAGTGTTTTTAAGTCTACTCTGCATTGCATCTATGACACTTACTATAAATTCTCTCTCCTTTGGATTTAAAAAACTTAAATCATTTTCAACTAGTTTTTTTCTTTCAACCATATCTTTTGTGAATCGAACAATTATACGTTTTTACCTAACACAAAATCAATTTTATTAAGTTAAATTGTGGGAGATGGGGAAGGAGATGCATCCCATGAAGTATTTACACCAACAGTAATTTGTCTATCTGATTCATGACCATCTTGATCTTTTGCTTTTGCGCGAATCTGATGAACTCCATCACTTAAGGTAACAGATTCCGTAAAAGGTGGTCCATCAAAAGTTCTTTTCTTAACTCCATCTATTTCTAATTCAATTTGTACAATTTGACTAGTTGAATTGGCTCGTACCTTAATAGTGAAATTATTAGATACAGAAGTTCTATCTGTTGGGTAATCAAACTCAACATTTACAGGATTCGTTGATCCACAATATTCAGTTGGGGGATGATATTTTTCATCAGATTGCGTAGATAACCAATCCAATATTCCTTTTTGCCATTTATTTTCCCCACCACTACTACCAGCAGTTGGATCTTCTTCTTTAATTACAAAATATTCTTTTTCATCATAATTTCCTGCCGCAATATCTGAAGGAGTTGCTAATTTTCCATCGTTTTTACATATTTTAAGTTTTACATGAATAGAATCTTCTCCAGGTTCAGTTCCTTTAATAAAATATTCTGTTCTTGATGGGTAACCATCATGACTTCTAAACCCAGATATTGAATCAACTGATGCTGTTACAATTCCTGAAGGAATTTCAAAAGGAGTATCAGCCTTACCAGATAAAGCTTCTAAGATTGATCTTCTCCAAATTGGAGATGCTCCTGAAATACCTGATGCGACTGAAAGCATTGGAGAATTATCATTATTACCAACCCAAACTCCGATCATTATTTGAGAATTTCCACCAACTGTCCAGTTATCTCTTTTGTCATTGGTTGTTCCTGTTTTAACAGCTAAAGTTCTTCCAGAAACATTTAGTAAAGAATTTGTTCCAAAAATTTCAGATCTTGCTCCATTATCTGAAAGAATACTGGCAATCAGGTATGCTTGTTCTTCTGAAAGAACTCTTTTTCCTTTTTTAGGCTCTACTTCTTCCAAAATTTTTCCATTAGAATCTTCCACTTTTAATATTGAAACTGGCTCAACTTTATAACCTTTATTGGTAAAAGCTGAATAGGCAGATGTTAATTCCAATAGTCTTACTTCGCCACCACCCAATGTCAGAGAAAGACCAACTCTACTTAAAGTATCTTTTGTTGGTTCTAAAGTAGTAATACCTAAATCATATGCAGTTTGAAGTGTATCTTTGATTCCAACTAACGCTAAAGTTTTAACAGCAACAACATTAATGGAATTACCCAATGCATATCTTAGTTGCATCGGACCTCTATATTTTCCATCGTAATTAACTGGATTATAGTCAGGTTGTCCTTCTCCCCCTGGAAAAGTGGTTGGAACATCCATGATCATGGTAGCTGGTGTATATCCTTCCTTAAAAGCAGTCACATAAGTAATTGGTTTAATCGCGCTTCCAGGTTGTCTTAGTGACATAGTTACGTTTACTTGTCCATCATAATTAGGATCATTAAAATCTTTTGATCCAACCATCGCTAAAATTTCTCCCGTTTCGGGATTTATGGCGACCGAAGCACCGTTGGTAATTTTTTGGCCTTCAACTTTTGAAATTTCTTCTTTAACAATATCTTGCATTTTTTCTTGGAGTTCCCAATCAAGAGTAGTTGTTACTTTAAGTCCACCTGTTTCAACAACATTTTCTCCATATCTTTCCTCAAGAATCCTTTGCACATACTGAACGAAATGAGGAGCTTTAAAAAAAGCACTTTGACTCTGAAATTCTACATTTGGAAGTTGAACTATTGCTTCTTCTTTCTGTTCTTTTGTTATATAACCATCTTCTTCCATTCTTCTTAAAACCTGCGTTGCTCTATCGATATATGCTTCAGGTGTCGAAGAAAAAGGAGAATAATATGAAGGTCTTTGAGGAATACCTGCAATAACTGCAGATTCTATTAAATTTAAATCTGAAACTTTTTTACCAAAATAAATTTCACTCGCTGCTTCTACTCCGTAGGCAGTTCCTCCATAAGGTATTTCATTTAAGTACATCAAAAGTATCTCATCTTTTGTATATTTTTTCTCAATCTGAACTGCTAAAAGAAATTCTTTAATTTTTCTAAAAATAGACCTTTCTGAAGTTAATAGTGCATTTTTAACAAGTTGTTGAGTCAAAGTTGATCCACCCTGGGCTCTTCCTTGTGTAACAATCTTCGATAAACCTCTAAGTAACCCTAAAGGATCAAACCCTTGGTGTTTATAAAAGTTTTTATCCTCAACTGCAATTGTTGCTTGTTTCAAAAAAAGTGGAATTTCGTCAAAAGTGACAGGAGTTCTTCTCTGTTGAGAAAATATGTCATATAAAACCTCACCATTTCTATCTAATATCTTAGTCGAAAAACCTTCACTTCGAACTATCTTATCAGGAGAAGGAAGGGTAGAGGCAAAGAGAGGGATGATTATAAATGAAGCTATGAATAGTACCACTATTCCTAAAAATAGAATCTTTGCATATTTAACCAATCGTCTTGATTTCTGAACATTAGATAATCTTCTATTAGATACTCCTCTTGAGAAATATTTTCTTTTGATTCTATCTTTCCACATAAATTACTACCTAAAAGGTAACATTTATTTTAACAAAATAATAGGCTTGACAAAAGAAACGCCTATAATATAATAGATTCATTAACATTTTAAAAAGGCTTTGAAACAGTGAAGTAGTTTCTTTAAGGTGACAAAAGAGATGAGGCGGACTAGGTGCAAGACCTCACGAACTTAAAAGAAATGAATTACCCTGTCGAGCTGGTTAGATAAAATCTAACACGGGTGCACCCGTAATAGCGCTAGAGTGTGTTGGAAACCAAAGCACTTGAATCAATAAGGGTTATTTTTCAATCCCAAGTTTCAAGTCCCGTTTCAACGGGATTTTTTAGTGGGGAAAAATAACTAAAACAAGGTGGTACCGCGAGAAGCCTCGCCCTTGTCTATCATTTTTTTTGATAGATTTGGGCGAGGTTTTTTGTTGAGGTAGCAAAGTGGATAAATGCACCAGACTGTAAATCTGGAGACTGAAAAGTCTTCGTAGGTTCAAATCCTACCCTCAACACTATGAATAAAGAAATATTAATTAATAACTTGAATGCTGAAGAGTCGGCAGTAAGTATTATGGGAATATTATCTGCCAACTACGGATCTCACAATCTCACAAAAAATATTGAACCGCTTATCAAAGACATTCAATCGGGTAAACTTTATCCATTTGTCCAAAATGAAAATGGTAAACCGGTTGCATGTGCAGCATTAATTAAATTGAATGAAAATGATGTGGAGATTGGTAGAGGAGCATGTCTTCCAGGTAAAAATGGAGGAAAAAGTCTTCCTCTTTTAAATGCATTTGAATCATGGAACCAAGAAATAGTTTTCCCGAATTCAAAAGTTCTAAGAGCCGAAGTAAGAACTGCTAAACCAACAAAGGAAGTTCCCGGTGGACAAGCAACCCAAGTGATCTGTTTTAATAAAATCGGGTTGAAACCCACAGCGATTGGTCCATTTTTTCATCATGGAATTCCAGACAGACAAGAAATGTTTTTTCTAGCAAGTAAATTCAAAAAACTTCCTAAACTTCAAAACTTGGAAATTCCAATTTCTATTTTTTCCAACCAATCTGAATTAATAGTATTTTCATTTTTTTGGAAAAATTATTTTAACAAGACGCCAAAATTTATAAACAATGAAATCCAGAATTTATCAGACAAAACTGTAAATTTAGACAAAAATGATACAAGATTTACCACTTTTAGAATGAATCTTAAAAATGTTACTTCTATTCCAAAGAGTTTTTCATTGGTTGGTTTCGAACCAATTCTTAATAACAATAGGTTAGACATTGAAATTATTTTTGGAAAATTATCACCAGAAGGGAAAACAAATTTAATACTCCCTTCCTTTGTAGAAAATATTTTTCCACAAAAAGTAGAAGATGCATTAATGGAATTATCAATTAGTTGGAGGAAATAATATGAAAACAAAATTTAATAAAAAAATTCTTAAAAAGATTATTGAAATTGAGTCTTTATCTCAAAACCATACTTTAACTTTAAAAACACTAAATCTGATAAAACAAAAAATATTAACATTAGAAATTCCTGTTCAAATAATTAATAAAAATAGTTTCCCTATACTAATTGCAGGTAATTTATTAAATGCCAAAACTCTTTTTTTGTCTCATATAGATATTGTTCCAGGAAATAAGGAACAGTTTGTTTTTAAACAAAATGGGGACAAAATATTCGGAAGAGGAGCTGTCGATATGAAAGGGCCACTTATTTCCTCTTTGGGTGCTTTTACTTTTTTATGGAAAAAGGGCATTAAAAACATTATTTTTTGTGTTACCTCAGATGAGGAAATTGGAGGTTTTAATGGCGTTCAGCTAATTAAAAATAAATTTCTAAATAGCATTAAGTTAGCAATAGTCCCAGATTCCACATCAAAAGAGCAAATCGTATTAATCCAAAAGGCGCCATTTCATGTCAAAATAGCTTGCAACGGAAAGTCTTCCCATGGATCAAGACCTTGGGAAGGAATAAATGCTTTAGAAAAAATTTCTAAATGCTCACTAAAAATTGTGAATAATCTTAATGGAAACACTAAAGATATAACTTCTGCTGCACTAACACAACTGCACGGTGGTAACGCAACAAATGTAATTCCTGACAGTGCTTTTTCAACGATTGATATAAGAATCAAAAGTAAAAAAGAAGTAAATAATATTATTAAAATAATAAATATGTTTACTAAAAAAGAAAATTGTGAATGGAAAAGAATAGATAAACCTTTATTTGTAGATGTCTCAAATAAAATTAATTCTTTTAATAAATGGCCCGGAATTCACAAATTTACTACAGAATCTGGAACATCTGATGCCAGATTTTTATCATCAATGAATATTCCAATTCTTATTACATCCGCTATAGGAGAAGGAGCACATACACAAAATGAATGGGTAAGTGAAAAATCATTAGAAAAATTACAAAATAATATAATTAAATTTTTACTTGAGTAATAACCTTGAGTGAATTAGAATAAAATAATCTTATGTTTACAATAAACGACGTTTTGACTAGAGGAGTAGAAAATATTTTACCCACTAAAGAAGGTTTAGCTTCTTTAATGGAAAAAAATAAAATAAAACTTTATCAAGGTTTTGATCCCTCAATGCCATCCCTTCACTTAGGAAACTTTGTGGGACTAATGAAATTAAGACAATTTCAAAAGTTAGGTCACAAAGTAATCTTTCTAGTTGGTGACTTTACAGGAATGATTGGAGATCCATCAGATAAGCTTTCAACAAGACCAAAATTAACAAGAGAGCAAGTTTTAAAAAACTGTAAAACTTGGAAACAACAAGCTTCAAAACTTCTGGATTTTGAGGGAGAAAATAAAGCTGAAATTATGTTTAACTCCGAGTGGTCAGACAAAATTTCATTTAAAGATTTAATTGAAATAACTTCAAACTTTACGGTCCAGCAAATGATTGAAAGAGATATGTTCCAAGAAAGACTAAAGAAGAATGAACCAATTTACTTACATGAATTTTTATATCCAGTCGCACAAGGATATGATTCAATCGCAATGGATGTTGACCTTGAGATTGGTGGAAATGATCAATTATTCAATATGCTTGCAGGACGAAATTTGATGCAAGCAATGAAGAAAAAAGATAAGTATGTATTAACTACAAAACTATTAGTTGATAAAGAAGGGAAGAAAGTTGGAAAGACTACTGGCAATGCATTATTTTTAGATACTTCAGCAGAAGAATTCTACGGAGGAATAATGAGCTTTCCAGATGAAGTATTACCTTTAGCATTTGAACTGTTAACTGAAGTTGATTTAACAAATATCAACAAATTAACAAAAGAAAATCCTTTAAGAGAAAAAAAGCGTTTAGCCTTTGAAATAGTTAAACTTTTATGGAGCGAAGGTGAATCTAAAACTGCACAAGAAAAATTTGAAAAGAGTTTTCAAGAAAAGACTCCCTCTTTTGAAGAAAAAATTGAAGTTAAAGACTCACTAATTGAAACTATTGCCCAAATTGATTCAATTGATTCTCTATCTCAAGCAAAAAGATTAATTAAACAAGGTGCAGTTGATATTGATGGAAAAACAATTAAAGATATAAACTACAAAATTAAAGGAAACGAAAAAATTAAAGTTGGAAAAAAAGTTTTTGTAAAAGTAATAAAACCATAATGCTAACTAAAAAACAAAAAAAGATGGTAAAAACAATAATGATAATTGCAACTGTGGCATTAGTTGTTTCATCCTTTCTTCCATTTGTACTTGCCCTTAATTAATATATAAAAAAATGAAATTAAGTTCATCAGTTTCTGAACTTTCGTTAGTGGGACCATACTATCAAAAAAAACTTTCAAAACTTGAAATATATTCTATTCAAGATTTAATAAATCATATTCCACATAGATATATCGATTTTAGTAAAAATATTCCTATTTCAAAAGCTAAAGTGGGAGATATCTTAACTGTAAAAGGAGAAATTAAATCAATTAAAAACCAATACACTAGAAATATAAGAAAGATACAATTTGCAGAAGTCGAAGATAATACGGGAAGTATATCTGCCATCTGGTTTAATCAACCATACTTAATCAATACACTAAAAGTAGGAGACACAGTTTCTTTATCCGGTAAAATTGATTGGTTTGGTAGAAAAGCTGCATTTATAAGCCCCGACTATGAAAAAAATGTAGTGGGAAAAATTGGTCTTCATACAGGTAGACTTGTTCCTATATACCCAGAAACATCAGGTCTATCTTCGAAATGGTTACGAGGAAGAATTAAGGAAACAATAGTTGGAACATCTGATGAAATTATTGAAGTTTTACCGAATGAAGTACTTACAAAATATAATTTAGTTAATCTAAGTGATTCATATTATTATGTTCATTTTCCTGAAAGTCTAGAACAAGCAGAAGAAGGAAGAAAAAGGTTAGCTTTTAATGAATTGTTGTTCCTTCATATAAGAAGTCTTAAAAGAAAACTTAATTGGCAAGAAAATGACTCAACTTTTCAATTAAAAATAGATAAAAAAGTTATAGATAATTTTATTAAAAATCTTGATTTTAAACTCACCAATTCACAAGAAAAAGTTATAAATGATATGCTTTCTGATTTTTCAAAAAAATATCCTATGAATAGACTTTTGGAAGGTGATGTTGGATCAGGAAAAACTGTAGTTGCTGCAATTGGAGCTTTTATATCCTTTATTAACGGATATCAAACAGTCTTTATGGCCCCAACACAAATCTTAGCTCAACAACATTACAATACTTTAAAAAAATTATTTGATCCTTATAAAGCAAGGATTTCACTACTAACTTCAGGCTTAACTAAAAAAGAGTTAGGTAAAGAAGATATTTTTGTAGGCACTCACTCTTTAATTAATAAAAAAGCCCTCTTTGATAAAGTTTCATTAGTAGTTATTGATGAACAGCAAAAATTTGGAGTTGATCAAAGAGAAAAACTTATAAAAAAAACAAGAAATAAAAAGAAAAGCCCGCATTTACTAAATTTAACTGCTACGCCAATTCCTAGAACTGTTGCCCTTACTTTATATGGGGATCTAGACCTTTCAATCTTAAATGAACTTCCTCCAGAAAGGAAACCCATAACTACATGGCTAGTTCCTCCCACAAAAAGAGATGGTGCATATGAATGGATTCAGAAAAATATAAAAAAGGAAAAAATCCAAGTTTATATAGTTTGTCCTCTAATTGAAGAAAGCAACAAAGAAACGATGCAAACAGTAAAATCTGCAAAAAAAGAATTTGAAAATTTGAAAAAAATCTTCCCAAATTTATCTTTAGGTCTCATGCACGGTAAACTTAAACCGAAAGAAAAAGAAAATGTTATTGAAAAGTTCAAAAATGGAAAAACAGATATTCTGGTTTCAACTCCTGTTGTTGAAGTAGGAATTGATGTCCCCAATGCAACAATTATGGTTATTGAAGCAGCTGAACGTTTTGGACTTTCATCACTCCACCAATTAAGAGGAAGAGTAGGAAGAGGAAACAAAAAATCTTATTGTCTTCTATTTACTGAAAGTAAAAGCGACAATGTTATAACCAGACTTTCAGCAATGCAAAAGAATCTAAACGGTTTTGAGCTCTCTGAACTGGATTTAAAGCTTAGAGGACCTGGAGAAGTATTTGGTACTAAACAACATGGTTTTCCTGAACTTAAAATCGCTTCTTGGCAAGATATTGATTTAATTAAAAATACCAAGGAGTTAGCTTTAAATATAATTAATAATCCTAAAAAATACAAAGAACTTACAAAATTTACTGATACTAGAAAAAACACTAATTAAAAAGTTACTATTGCCAATTTACTCATACTTGGGTTAAAATCTGCAGATATGACACCTTTACCTAAGAAAAAACACAGTAAAGCAAGATCGGCAACCAGAAAGTTAACAGAAAGACTCACACTTGGTTCTTTAGTTAAATGCCCAAATTGCGGCAAACTTAAATGGCCCCATAAGGCTTGTCCTTCTTGTGGCAAGTACAAATGAAAACCTCACAAGATCCTAGACATAAAAAAAGACGAGAAATCGTAAAAACACTTTTTGCAGAAACGTTTACTACCCAACCTGTAAAAAACGAGGAAGTTAAAGAAATAATTAAAAACCTTAAAAAAATAGATAAAAAAATAAAGAAATCAGCACCCCAATGGCCAGTTGAAAAACTCAACAGAATAGACTTAGCTGTATTAAGACTTGCTATATATGAACTTGATAAGGGAAATAACCCTCCTAAAGTAATAATTGATGAAGCAGTTGAACTAGCAAAAGAGTACGGAAGTGAAAATTCAGGCTCGTTTATTAATGGAGTTTTAGGTACTATATATAAGGAAGAAAAATGAGTGACACTGAACAAAAAATAAAACATTTAGTTATTCAAAAATTGGCAGACTACATTGGAGTAGAAACCGAAGATATTAATCTAGAAGACTTTTTAGATGAAGATCTGCATCTAAATACTGCTGAAATTACTGACTTTATACAAAAATTATCTGAAAATGGAATTGAAATAGAGGAATCAGAATTTGGAAAGATAGAAACTGTTTCTGATTTAATTGACCATATATTATCCCAACCTGGAATTATTTAAACAAAAATGACTGACATTTTAGAACTGAAATCAATCTTTAAAAATCAGGACCTTTTAACTCAGGCTTTAACCCATAAATCTTGGGTAAATGAACATAAGAATCAAAGAGAGTCAAATGAGAGATTAGAATTTTTAGGAGATGCTGTACTTGAATTCGTTGTTTCAAATGAGCTTTATCAAAATATTCCCGATAAAGAAGAAGGATTTTTAACAGCCTTAAGAGCAAACCTCGTTAATACACAAAACTTAGCTAATATAGCCAGGAAATTAAATGTTGGAAAAGTCATTTTTTTAGCTAAAGGCGAAGAAGAAGGTGGAGGAAGAGAAAACCCCTCACTTCTAGCAGATACTGTGGAAGCAATAATTGGAGCATTTTTCTTGGATCAAGGAATTGAACCTGTTTATCAATTTATCAAGGAACATATAGTCGCCCAAGTTCCAGAAAAACTTTCAAGACCCTTAAAAGATGCAAAAAGCAGGCTACAGGAATACATCCAAGCACAAAAATTACCAACACCAAAATATAAAGTTATCGAAGAGTCTGGTCCTGACCATAATAAAAAATTTATTGTTGAAGTATCTGTAGATAATAAGGAATTAGGTAAAGGAGAAGGAAAGAGTAAAAGTACTGCAGAACAAAAGGCTGCTGATAACGCTCTTTCACGCTTGTAAAAGTTATTAAAAAGCATTAAAATTTACGACTATGGTAATTATTAGATTAGAAAGAAGGGGTAAAAAGAATGGCCCTTTTTATAGAATAGTTGCAACCGATGAAAGAAAAAAAATCGGTGGTAGTTCATTGGAAATTTTAGGTTTTTGGAATCCACATACAGATGAAAAACAAATCAAAAAAGATTTAATCAATAAATGGGTTAAAAAAGGTGCAAAAATTTCAGAGGCTGTTGAAAAATTAATGGAAAAATAAATGAAAGAACTCCTTGAATATATTCTTAAAGAAATAACTAAATGCGACTCAATTGAGGTAAATGAAGATATTGATGACAATTTCTCAAAACTTACAGTATTAGCTCCAAAAGAATATATGGGAATTATCATTGGTAAAGAAGGAAGAATTATAAAAGCAATAAGAAACTTACTTAAAGTTAGGGCTACTTTAGAAAAAAAGGGAGTTAATATCTCTGTAGAAGAAAAAACTTCTTAATATTTATTCAAAAGGATTTAATCTATCTAAATTTTCTTGTGGACTAATATCCGTAAATGGCGGAGATAATAGTTCAGAAATCTTAACAATCATATCCCTCTCCTCATCTGTGAAGTCACTTAAAGGCTGTGTAATAGCTGAAATATTTTTGGGAAGTGCTGCCCAATATCCTCTTATACCAATAGAACCTCTATATGTATTAACTCCTTGAGTCAGCTTTAAATTTTCAACTGTAACAATTGGAGAGAATTCTTGGGTCAATTTTAAAAAAGATATTATTTCAGAAAGATTTCCACTTAAATCAAAATTAATATCAACCCTCGAAAATGTTTTTCCTTTATTTTCTACTCCTCCTCTCATATTTTCTAGCAAAAGCCCTGTTGATGATGAATATTTTTTAACTTGATAGATAATTGAAAAAGCGGGATTAGTATCAGGAAGGGCAAGAGAGAAAAATTCTATGTCACTTGAAAGTAATTCTTGAACCTGAGTAAGTGAATCTAATTTCTTTTCTAAAATTACAATATTTTTCTCATAATCTTTAATTTTCTTTCTCTGAACAGTAATCTGATTAAATCCAATTTTTGTTGCAAAAAGAAAACAAACAACCATACCAATAAGAGATAAAAGCAAAATTCCCATTTTTTTAGAATTTGGTGATATAGCCTTAAAATTTGTCTGTTTTACAGCTTTCATAGTTGATTCAAAATACCCTGAAAACTAATTCTGTATCCATAATTTGGATTAAAAGAAAAGTTAGTAAGTTTAATTGTTTTATATAGATTTGATGATACTAAGCTACCTAAAAAGGTCGATACAGATAAAGATGAAGAGCCTTCAACCGTAATCTCACTTTTATCAAGAGAAAATTCTGCCTCCTTTAATATTATTCCTGAAGAAATATAGGGAAGAAGTTTCTCAAAAGTATTCAAATTTTCAATAACACTTTGTGTTTTCCAAACTTCTTTTATCTTACTTATTCTGTCTTTAGCCAAAACCATTTGTTGTTCTATCTGTTGGTATTCCTTAACACTTTCTTTTAAAGAATCTTCTTTGACTTTTAAATTTTTGATTTTTGTATAATCAACGAAAAAAATACCTAAAATCGTAAGAACAAAAACTAAAAATATTGCAATCCCAGCATAAATAACTTTTGTAAGAATATTTGCGAGCCTTAATATTGACTTTTTAGGAGTTAAATCAAAAGGTAATAAATTAATTTCTGACATATAGAAAAAATTAGGTTTCTGCCATAGCTAAACCTACTGCAATAGAATACAAAGGAGCGTAAGGTGCAAGTATTTTTTGAGCATCAGTAGATAAAGATACTTTTGCAAAAGGATCTCCAACTACAATCTCAAGACCTAATATTTTACTTAAGTAAGTAACTACTTCTGGCATTCCAGATGAACCACCTGACAATATTACTGAGGAAGGCATTTCTCCTTTTTCTTCAGATTGATAATGAAAAATTGCTTTTTTAATCTCATCTGAAACAGATCTTATTACAGGGTCTAATGCTCCTTTTATCTTCTCTTCAAGTTTTGAAGAAAGCCCATATGCTTTTTTATATTCTTCTGCCTGTTGGGGAGTAATGTTTAATTTTTGGGCAACTGCTCTTGAAAACGCTTCACCTGCAGTTGGAATCGAACGAGAAAAAGATAATATTCCTTTATTACAAATCGCAATATCTGTTGAACTAGCACCAAAATCAATAATTAAAGATGTTTTATCATTAGGAGCAAATACTCTTGTTAAAGATAAAAGTTCAGTATCTACTTTAACTGTATTTAAATTTGCACTCTGTAAAAGTTTTACATATATTTCAACCAAATTTCTAGATACAGCAACTAATAAAACTTTAACTCCTGAAGGAGCACCTTTTTCTATTCTTGAAATAATCTGATGTTGAACAATTGCTTCAGCTATTGGAATAGGTATATATTGTTCAGCTTCCCATTTTATTGCAGATGATATTTCCTGATCAGTTAAAAGGGGAAAATCAATTACTCTTGTAAAGATTTTTTCCTCAGGTAAAGCAATAGTTATATCCTTTGAAGAGATTCTTGCTTCTTTATGAAGTTTTTTAATTACTTGAGCTAACTCTAAAAGGTCCTTTTCCTCTTTAAAATTACCAGGAGTTATCCCTTTATATCCAACTACACCAGATCCGTTAAGCTTAAAAGAATTACCTTCTTTTGCAAGCTCAACAATTTTAATTGTCTTTGTACCAATATCAAGTCCGACTCCCATAGGCAGTAAATATCCTTAAATTTTAGTTTACAAGGTATGAACAAAAGGGTCAATTATACAAATAGGATTTACTATATAAGCGTTATATTATTTTTGATATAATTAAGAGGCAACTATAAGATGCAAAAAATAAATAGATTATTAATAATGTCAATTTACCTAACTACAGGTAATAAAACCTGTTAAGGCATCTGCCCTCTTTATTTTAAAGGGGGCTATTTTTTTAAAGACAAAATAAATAAGTCTTTTAAAAGAAAGGTAGGGTATATAAAATGAGTCAAGAAAGACTTGAAATGCCCATCGATAAAACAGAAATAATAATTCCTTCTTTAACAGAGGATACTGATCCTCTCGTTTTCTCTTTCATTAAACAACCAGAATCAACCATAAATGAATTATCAAAAAAATATTTTGCTCCAGACCCAGACTTTTTTATAAATACAGAAGAACTTAAAAAAGACCCAATAAAAGCTGCAGCTTTAGTAAGGCCAACGGAAAAAACCTATGAAATGGATCCTGTAATCAATGAAAACAACATTGCGAGAAACGCGATACTGGCGGCGTCCAAGATAAAAACCGCGCAGGACAATCTCTCTAGCTTACCAGAAAAACAAAAAGAAAATTTTGAAGGCATTAAAGAAAACTTTTTTGCTTCTGCGGCTTTTATTCTTAGTTCCAAGAAAATCAGAAACCCCTTGATAGCGCTTACCACAATGGCAGGAATGATATCTGGATGTAAAAGTGCAGATATTAACTTAACACCAGAAGTATTATCAGAACCCACAGCCGTAACTCAGACAAATGAAGTTACACAAGAAGCAACCAGTGTTCCAACACCCACAAGACCTGATTTTGAAGGTGGCGCTGGAGGTCCTTATACTTCAGAACAGATTCAAAAAATAACAAATGGAGAGTTCGCTGACCAGGAAAATACTTTTAAAAACTGGATGCAATATTGGGGAGCTGCTGAAAATAGACCTTTTCATCCAGAAACCAAAGATCTCCATTACAAGTACCTTTTTGACGGCGAGGGGAACTGTTTCGTTCTTCTGGAGGCGAGCGGGGACGGGTACGAGGGGAAGCTCTTCGCCCTCCCGATAAGGGACGGGCGGTTCATGGCCGTCCCTCCGGAAACCCCGGAAGGGGAATTCGAGATACCGGAGGGCTTCGGCCCCCTGATGCTGACCGGAAGCGTGGCCTACCGGGACGGCGGGCTAGTCAGGCTGGACGGGGACGGAAGCGTCTCCGAGAGGCTGAACATGGAGACCGCGCGATGGGAGGAACCTAAAATTAAGGTCGAGACGGACCCCTCGAACCCGGAGACTTTTCCGACGGTCACGCTGAACGACTTCGAGAGCGGAGAGATACTCGCGGCGGAGAGGGAGTACCTCGAAACACATAATCCGTTTACGGGAAACGAAATATGGCCGAAGGAGTTCAAGATATTTTCCATCGGAGATAAGGTCTACCAGTTCATCGACTTTGACCTGAATAACGTCCCTGCGATGGAGGGCTACAGGAACAATCCCGGGACGATTCCGGCGAAGACGATGTTCTATTACGAGGTCGACCTGCCAAACGATTACTTTCCAGTAATAGTAATAGAGGAGGAACACCCCCCTTACGATTTCAACCAAGAAACCTATTTCCTAGTCGGGGAGGTGTGGCTGAACCCGGACTGGACCGAGAACGATCCGGCATCTGACAGATACAGAATTCTCCATTACCTGATCATGGACTCAGCTTTCAGACCAATTCCTGGGGATGCGGCCTCCACCTACCTGCCCGTTCCCGTTTCCGCCTTCGACAGCCGCTTGTATAACGACAACTATGTAAACCAAGGTATACATGATATACAATTAGATGTAATAAGCTACGTCTATGAGAAGTATTACGACGACGAGTTCCCAAAAAAGTACATCGAGGAGTGGGCTGAAACGGGGAGGATACCCGCCGAGCTGGAAAACTACGTTCTTGCTTGCCAGCCGGAACGTTTCAATTGACCCGAGGCTACTTCTTTTGACACTGGGTGCCCTCGTTTTCCTTTTTCCGGGAGCTGTCAACGCGGCATCGCAATATCCAGAATGTGATGATGTAAAAAGTGATTGCACCTCATCGAGCCAGTGCTCCTGTGGCGGCGGAGCGACCCCGAAGTGCAACTTCTACACTACGACGTGCGAATATGAGGGTCAGTGTTACTATGAAACCTGTACGTCGTACTGCTGCGGGGCCGTTTACGGCTACTGCTATAAATACTGCGATTCGTGCAGCGGCTTCTGGGGCGGTTGCACTAAGTATATGACCAAGAGCGGCAGTTCCTGCGCGTGCACCAATCCCAACCCGTACGCTTGCGACGACTGGACGGACTGGGAGTGCGACCCGTCGACGTGCTGCCAGACCAGGACCTGCAACTCGCCTGCCTATAACTGGCAAATAGGAAGCTGCGCCGGAGGGACGTGCGGGCAGGACGACTGCCCCGGCTCCGGAGGCTCGGAGACGGCCTCGTGCACGGTCTCTCTGGATCCCTCGGCGAGCGCCCTGAACGTCGGATCGACGATCACGGTCAGCCCGCAAATAGTCCCGGCGAACGGTTCGGTCAGCAGGGTCGACTACGCGCTCTCGAACGCCAACGCGGCCGTCGACCCCTCGTCGAACCCAACGAGCCCCTACCGAACGGACGTCACGGGACTCCTGACCGGAAGCTCCACCGTCACCGCGTCGGTCTTCATGGGCGGGTCAAGCCCCGTTTGCGCGGACAGCTCCGAAATCACGGTAATTCCAACCGCCGCCTGGTGGCAAACGAGGGACGCCGACGTCACGGCGAACGGGGGACTGGCCTCCCTGATCCCCTTCGGCTGCGCCCTTCCCGCCTGCGACCCGGCGTTCGGCCTGGACGGGGACGGCGGGTATCCGGGAATCCCGGGCTTCGTCGGAAGCCTAAACGTGGGGACGGCGGGAGGCGTCTCCTCGACGGGGTGGGCGGCCGAAAGCGCGTCGAACGCGAGGAGGAAGTACTCCTACGCCTTCTTCGCGAGGCAGATCCCCTCGGACGTGGAGTTCACCGAAATCGCCTCCGGTTCCGTCGACGGCGGCCTTTTCGAGTCCGGCGGAATCCTTTCCCGCGGGGCCTTCTGGTACCGGTACGACGGTTCCTCCGGAATCGACCTGACGGTTTCGGGCGACGCGGACCTCGGCTCGAGGAGGGTCGTCCTCCTGGTCAACGGCGCGGACCTTTATTTGAACGGAAGGATAAACCTGACCAAAGGAAAGGGCCTCTTCGTGGCGATCGTCGGGAGGGACGGGGACGGGAACGGGGGGAACGTGATCGTCGGCCCGGCCGTGGGAGGATCCGCCGACGGCGTCCCCGAACTGGAGGGTCTCTTCGTGGCGGACTCGGAGTTCAGGACCGGGGAGGGAGACACTCAACTTCACGTAAGGGGATCCGTAGCCGGCCTCTCGGGGGTCGTCCTGGGGAGGGACCTCGACGACGACTCGCGAACCCCGGCGGAATATTTCGAGTACGCGCCCGACCTCGTCATGAACGTCCCGTCCGCGCTGAGGTCCAGCAGGTACGGCTGGCGGGAGGTGGCGCCGTGAACCCGGAAGCGAAAAAATTTCTATTTAGTAACTCCGCCCAAAGAAAATACGGCCGAATCGAATATCTCAGGAGTTTCCGCGTAGCTTTGGTATACATCTAACTTTCTATTCGCATCTCCTGATGTACCAAATGATTCAATTTTTATTCCCTGTGATGGAAAAAGAGTATTACCTGGAAAATCTACATCAAATCCAACATTGTGAGTTGTATCAGTATTATAAAAAAATCTAACCTTTGCAAATTGAAGCCCATTTTCTTGATTCTGGACTGCAGCAGGAATATTAATATCAGAAAATACTATTGTCTTTTGAAATTGATAAGTATTATCTCCTAAAGTACACGTTCCTCCGTCAGGAGCAGAAAATTTATTTAAAACTCTTCTTGATTCATTTGGATCTAGAGCAACTCTAGCAATTTGAGTGGTTGAATAATCTCCCGGTGTTATTGTGTAAAAAATACTTACTTCGATTGCTGGTGTTGTATCAGAAGATGAAGAAGTTCCTGTCTTTCCCCAACAAACTTTCATTTTATTCCCTTTAAAACAAGGTTTTTCTAAACTGCAAGTAAAATCTCCACCCTCATCGTGAGCAATAAACCAAATAGTAGTTGATTCCCCAGAAGTTAAAGAAATAGGATTTGAAAATACTTTTTCTCCTTCAGCAGAAGAACTAACACTGGCATTATAGGTAGCACTTCCTATACTTGTACTTCCAATATCACTTCCTATTATTAAAGCTTTTTCAACTCCTGCTTCAGCAGCAGAAAATGCACGAAGTGAATCTTCATCTTGACTTGAAAATGACAAATCAGTAATAGATCTAGCTAAAATTGATAAAACTATGGTTAAAACAACAGCCATAGAAAGAAGGACTATAAGAAGAGCTTGACCTGACTCATTTTTTGAAGATTTAAAAATCATTATTAAAATCAGTTTACTATTTATTAAAAGGTAAAATCAATCAACTTTAAAATTTAAATTTCAGCCAAGATGGGCTTTATTAAAACAACTCTTTAAAAAACTATCTAATATGGAAATTAGTAACTATTTTTTTATTTCTAAAAGCAAATTTACATGAGCAATCGTATGAGGTAGAGAAGAAAACGGTTTAAAAATTAAATTATTATCAAGAATATAAAGATAGTTTAACTTTTGTCTTGCTTTTTTGTAACATTTATTGAAAATTGAAGCATAAAGAGAGCCTAGATCTTGTTCGGGTTCTTTATGAAGTTCAATTTCAAAGATAGTCCGATGAATTAGTAATAATATTTCGTTGAAAAATAATGCTTCATATAAATCCAAGGAGATACTCTTTAGAATTTTCCCTTCGATTTTGATTGCTTCCTTTTCTCTTGAATAAACACCCATATCAATTGGGTTTGTATTTTTTTTAAAACTATTCAGATAGACAAGAACATGGCTTAATTCATGTATCAAATCAGTAGTTTGGTGCCGAATATTATTCTTTTTATTAACAATAATTTCAAAACTATCAGACTTTGTTTTATATAACATCTGTGACTGTTCTTCTTCTAGTTTGATAATTATCTTGTCTTTAAATTTATTTAAGATCTTATTTGCTGAAATAATTTTATTAAAGGTTTCTTCAATTGTGTTAAATGGAAACTTTGGAAGTTTACAAATATAGCAGGGAATATTAAATTCTGAGTAGAACCAATTTGGCAGTGTATTATAAGATTTTAGTTTCTTGTTACAAATATTAATAACATTATCGATATTTGTTATGAATTTGTCATAATCCTTTTTGAGTACTTTAAATCTATTAAGATCCATATCAAGCCTGGATAAATATTTCTTGTTTTTGACAAATTTATTACGTTCTTTTGTCATCTCTATAAATCTTTTTTCAAATTCTTTTAGATTTAAACCAAGACTAAGTTCTTGCCAAATTTTATTTCTTTTTTCAGGAGAAGCTGAAAAAAGAATGTCTCTATATTTTTTTAATAATTCTTCTGGATATAACAGATGAAAATTAGCAGAAGCCTGATATGAAGAAGGAGGACTTTTCAGGTTAATAGGTTTAATGCTTTTTTGTGCTATAAAGTAAGAAATAGCTCGTTTTACCCAGATCATTGTGTAGAGTTCAAGTGAACATGTTTTGGGTTCTGTAAGTAAGGAGTAATTTTTTTTTGCATCTTTTATCGAAGTATTAATCACATTGATAATTTCCTTTTCTTTTAATGGTATATTCTGAGATTTGCAAAAATCCAGATAGTCTTTACGTAAAGCCCTTGAATTTATTTTGTTCATTTTTCTATATTATAAGTTTATTAAAGTATATTTAAAACTAACTAGAGAAAGAGTAAAGTTTTTAACTTTTAAAGGGCTGGTTCCCACTCTTTCTCTGTCCAAAGAGGGTAAATGGTTTAAAAAAGATGACTTTTTACACTTAGATGAAAACGAATTGGTTCATCCTGATATGCAATTAGTCTATAACATAGCTGTTGAGAATAAGGGTTTAGCTTTAGAGTGTGTCAAATCTATTGATTATTCTGTTCAGTAATTTTTTTATCATAATCACCTAACTTCATGTCCAGAGAGCTTAAGTTATATAAAAAAACTTATAAATACATTAAACAGTATTATAGATAAAATGAGACATCTCTTTTTATAGAGTCCCAAATGTCACATTTAGCCTTGATGTGAGACACAGCATATGGGACAATTGGGTACTAGACACTGGTGTTCAGCAAATGAATATATCACTTATTCCAATTTTCCAAGAAGACAAAAAAGTTTTAGCTGATTTATTATTCGGATACTAAAAAGAACTCCTTGGGGAAAATGCTCCAAGTAAGTACAAATATTTAGACACATATTGGGGTAGAAATGATAGATATCCATTTTTTATAGATCTAGATGGAAATAGAGTTGGATTTGCGTTAGTTAACAAACATTCTTTAATAATAAAAAATGCGTGGAGTATTGCTGAGTTTTTTGTGTTAAAAGAATTTCGAAAAAAAGGCGTCGGAAAAAGTGCAGCTGTCAAGGTGTTTGCGATGTTCCCTGGAAAGTGGGAGATAAAAGAAATGAAACAGAATATTGGCTCACAAAGTTTTTGGAGAAAGACAATTAATGATTATACAAATGGAAAATATTCAGAAGTAGTTTTAAACAATAAATCATGGAAAGGTCCCGTGCAAATGTTTGATAACTCAAGATAAATGGTACGTTTATAGGATTAATTAGTTCTAGATCGTATAGCTTCAGTCAAGACGGGCAGGTATGTAATTACAAACATCCATCTTTTATACTTAATAAGTTAGCTTTTTTGGGATTTCTATTTATGATTGTTTATTATCTTCAGGTTTGATTATGTCGGTATTAGCATCGTTTTTACATTTTTGTCCTGCATTTTTTAGAACGCATGTATCCACCTGAACAAGAAATCTGTCAGCAATAACACTGCCTTTGCTGATAAAAAATTCACAACCTTCACAATCTTCAGAATTCGGTTTTAATATTTCCATTATTTTCACCTCCTTTCTAGGGCATTAAAAAAGCCCCTCTGAATACCAAAATTAATTAGTATTCAAAGGGGCCCTTCTTTTAAGGCTGTACCACCCTTATTTAATTAATCTTTCTTTCATAAAAAAACCGAGTTTTAATACTCGGCCTTCGAAACTTAAAAGATTAACTCTTATTTTTCAAAAGCTCCGTTTCCGACACTTTCTAGCTTATTTTTACGGTTTGCTTCCGTCAGATATTTTTACCTGCTGCTCTCGGGTCGCGACTCCGGTAATAACGCATTTATATAATTATAGGTTTATTTTATATGAAAAGGTTAATTTGTCAAATTACTTGACCATAAGCTAAGTTCGTTAAATATAAGTCGTACAGGAGGTGTTGTAACTACTTCAGGTTTAATAACTTATCTAAATGAGCTAAAATACATACATGGTAGACAATAAAACTATGCAAGAAAGAATTTTACAGGTCTCTAAAGATACAGGTATACCAACCAAAAAAGTTTGGGATTTCCTATATATTTTGCGTGAGGGCAAATCGATTGAAAATAATGAGTTACTTCAAAAGTTGGGTGTGTCCAAAAATGCTTTAAATCAGGCAAAAGAAATGTTTGCGGATATGTTGGAATCCCCTTCCAAAAACACTAAGCTAAGAAACGATGTGCTTGGACAAATAGCTTCACTTTTTTCAACAGAATACCAACCTGAAAAAGAAATGTGGGGTATTCTTGAGAGTGGAAAGTACAATCAGGCTTTAGAGCTTCTCCGAAGGCATAAGGATAAAAGACCAGCACCCGATAGGAGATATGATCAATTCACTGCCACAATTGAAACAACGGCGAGACGAGCTAGTCTTTTGGATTGGAATGAGGATATCATCGGAAAAAGGTTACTCTTTTTGGGAGATGATGATTTTACCTCTGTAGCAGTATCAAGTTTAGGAAAGGCATTTAGGGAGGTTGTTTTGGACATTGACGATAGGATTTTAGACAACATCGGAAAAATAGCAAAAGAAGAAAATTTGGAAATAGATTTGGAAAATTATGATGCAAGAAAAGCATTGCCCGAGAAGTACAAACAAAAGTTCGATATTGTTTTTATAGATCCTCCATATACTCCTGAAGGAATTAAACTTTTTATATCAAGAGCCGTTCAGGCATTGGATCCGCAAAATCAATCGGCAAGAATTTATCTTTGTTACGGAAACAGTGACAGAGCAAAGGAAAGATTCCTGCTGATTTACGAGTTACTGGCATCCTCGGGTTTAATGGTTAGGTGGATCTTTGACAAATTCAACAGATATCAAGGTGCTGAGTCCATTGGAAGCACAAGTTCATTGTTTGTACTGGATATTACTTCAAAAACCAAAGCTTTGTTAACTGGAGACTATGACAAACCAATCTACACCAATAATTAATCATTTCGTTGCCATAATAAAATCGGAAAAATTCGACGATTCTATTGAAAAAATTGATGAGGTGGCACAATCGATTGCGGGAGATATGGATCTTAATGTTGTCAAGAAATTTAACCATATATTTTCTCCTCAGGGAATTACATTGGTTTATATTCTTTCCGAATCCCACTTAATAATTCACACATGGCCCGAGTCGGGAATAATTCATGTGGACTTAGTCACCTGCAGTCCGAGATCGGAGAAAGAATTTGAAAGTTCCCTAAAATATGCTTTTGCTGATTTCAACGTCGTTACTATTGAAGTAAAGTCCGTGGATTTTGACAAATTATAAGACTTGGAATAGAATTCGGTTATTAAAGCGGTGGTGGGGCTTGCTGCACTCTAAAATAGAGTGTAGGCCGCAAAAAAGAAAAACCTACAATGAAAAACAAAGTAGATGTAATAATAATTGATTTTAAGGTAAGTGGTACCAGGATTTTTATACCTTTCAAAGCAATTTGTAGCGTCACCAACAAAGAGTTCTCCGGCGAAGTAGTTATAGAATATACTCCCAAAAACAAGGTTGTTGAGTATGTGGATATGGAGAGGGTTGTCAATAAAATCTCTTCCAAAAAGACAACGGCCGAAAAATTAACAAACGATATTTATTCAATAGTCAAAAGATCAATAACTCCAAAATATCTGAAAGTTACTGTCGATGTTAAACATTCCAAAGCACACAGACCTGTTCAGGTATGGATAGAAAGCAATTAAATTATGAATTTACTGTTACTTATAGTCTGGATAATGGGAATAACCAGCTTTACGCTAATCGGAAGTTGGTATGCGAAAAAATTTAAGAAGCCAGATTTGCTCATTGCTTTGTACGTCACTTTCATTTTAGTTGCCCAGATTTTGGCTGCAAAGGTTTCTACGTTTAATCTTGGTTTTAAAGAGTTTTACGGACCAAGTGGAGTACTTGTTTTTTCCATAACCTATCTTTTGACGGATATCGTTAACGAAAAGTTCGGAAGGAAAGAAACCCATAAAATGGTAGGTATAGCTTTTATTTCTCAGGTTGCGATGTTATTTTTCATTTGGCTTGGTACAGCGTTTCCTCCTGCTCCCTTTTGGACACTTCAGGAGACCTGGCAACAGATTTTTGGTTTAGTTCCAAGAATTACACTTGCTAGTTGGGTTGCTTTTCTGATCTCCGAAAACTTTGACGCCTATATGTTTTACCTTTTCAAAAAAATTACAAAAGGAAAACATTTGTGGATGAGAAATGTTTTTAGTTCGATCCCAGCTCTTCTTTTGGATAGCCTTATCTTTATTCCCATAGCCTTTTTTGGTGTTATGCCGCTTTTACCCCTGATTGTAGGGCAAACTGCCGTGAAGTGGCTTGTGGGATTGATCAACATACCCTTTATGTATCTGAATAAGGCGATGTTGGGTAAAACGGCAGTATATGAAAAATAAGAAAGCAATCTGCACAGTAAGCGGTGGCTTAGATAGCACCGTTTCTGCAGCAATTGCCAAAAGTAAAGGTTATGAGATTTACTTTATATTCTTCAGATACGGCCAAAAAACCTGGAAAAAGGAAGAAACTTCCGTTAAAAACATTGCCAAATTCTACAAACCCAAAAAGCTTCTAATAATTGATCTTCCATGGATCAAGAAAATGGGAGGATCAGCTCTTCTTGATAAAAATATTACCTTGGACGAGAAGAATTTCAGGAAGGAATACGTTCCTTTCAGAAACAGTATTTTCTGGGCTGCAACGACCGCTTGGGCGGAAGTAATTGAAGCGGAAAAAATATTTATCGGTTCAACGGGAGGTGATCATATTTGTCCTGATAATAGTCCCAAGTTTATCTCTGCTTTTCAGGAAATTATGAAAATAGGAACAATGCTCAAAAAGGACATTAAGTTAGTCGCTCCTTTGTCCAAGACAGATAAAAAAGGTGCAATAAAAATAGGTATGAAACTGAAAGTTCCATTTCATCTTACATGGTCGTGTCATAACAACGACAAACCTTGCCTGTGGTCATTGTAGTAACTGCAAATCACGCCTTGAAGCTTTTGGGTCCCTTAAGTTGAAAGATCCTATCAAGTATGAAAAAGAATAAACAATCAATAATTTTAGGTTTGAACGGATGGCTCGAACGAGGACATGATGCATCCGCATGTCTTGTTATAAACGGAAAGATCGTTGCTTTTGCCGAAGAAGAAAGGTTTACACGAAAAAGATACAGCTACGACTCTTTGCCAATAATGTCTGTTGCCTACTGTATGGATGAAGCAAAAATCGGGGTCGATGATATAGATTGTGTGGTATACGGCTGGAATCTCCCGAAAACTTACAAATTAAGAAGGGATAATTTTCCTTACACTGATAAACAGATATTGGAAACGATATTCCCTTCGGATTTGTACAAATACAAAAACCTCCCCAAACTCGAGTTTATGGATCATCATCTTGCTCACGCCGCAAGCGTATATCATACAAGTGGTTTTAAGGAAGTATCAATATTGGTTTTGGACGGACAGGGGGAAGATGCCAGCGGAACTCTTGCTTATGGCAAAGATGGAAAAATAAAAATCTTCGAAAAGATTCCTATTTCTTTCTCGTTGGGTTATATGATGGAAGGAGCTTGTAAGTATCTGGGATTAAGAACTTCCGACGCAGGCAAACTGATGGGCTTGGCCGGCCATGGTAAGAACGAAAAAGTTTTCGACAACATAATTTTTAACAGATTAGGTTATTCAATTAAGAATTTCCCCAAAGATAGCTCAATCATAAAGGATTCATTGGATGAGCAGGAAAAAGTTATTAAACTATGGAGAAATTATTTTTTTTCCAAATATCCTTTTAAGACAAACAAGGAAAGCGTTTTTGATAAACTTAAAGGAACTGTTTCCAATAAATTAGTTTTTAATCAGTCGCATAAAAATTTTGCACTTTCTGTACAAAAATCACTCGAAGAAGTAGTAATTCATTTAACCAAGATTCTTATTGCGAAAACCGGTTGCAGAAACTTGGTTGTCGCTGGAGGAATCGGACTAAATTGCACCACCAACGGTAGACTAATATCCGAAAAGGTTGTGGATGATTTGTATGTAATTCCAGCGGCAAATGATGCTGGAGTTGCAATCGGTGCGGCGTTGGGAAAAGCTAATCGAATTGGAGAATATGAATCCGGACGTTTGGAAAATATCTACTTAGGTCCACAATACAACAACATGCAGATTAAAATGGTTTTGGATGAACTAAAGATTCCTTACAAGAAATCTAGAACCATTTATAAATTGGCTGCAAAATCGCTTGCACAAGGCAATGTCGTCGGATGGTTTCAGGGAAGAATGGAGGGTGGACCACGAGCGCTTGGTAACAGAAGCATACTGGCAAACCCAAGTATAAAACGTATGCACTTTGTGGTTAATAAAATAAAATCAAGGGAGAATTGGAGACCGTTAGCACCCTCTATCCTGGAAGAATTTAGAAGCGAATATTTTAAAAAGGGTGGCCATTCCCCTTTTATGCTTCAAAATCACAAAGTTTTCAGAGAAAAAGCAAAATTTATTCCGTCGGTTGTTCATGTTGATTTAACATCAAGATATCAATCAGTTAAAAGAAAAGGGAACGAAAAGTATTATTTACTGATTAAAGAATTTAATGAACTAACGGGTTTACCACTTGTTTTAAATACTTCATTTAATATAGGAGGGGAACCGATTGTCTGTACTCCAGAGCAGGCGATCAAAACATTTTATTCAAGCGCAATAGATTGTCTTGCAATTGGTGATTATTGGATAACTAAAAAATGATTATGAAAAATTTACCAGTCAGTATCGTAATACCCTGCGCTGATGATTTAAGGATTAAGACTTGTCTTGAGAGCATTGATGAAAAAGTGGAAACAATTGTGGTTCTTAACGGGACTACAAATAAGGTTAGAAAAATTGTTAAGGGTTATAAAGTAAAAACCGTAGAAATTCCTGAAAGAAATCTTGCAAAGGCTTTGAATGTCGGTATTGCAAGATCAAAAAACGATAAAGTTATATTTATGGACGCAGATTGTAGATTTGAAAAAGGAGCAATAAAAAAACTATATAAAGGTTTGGATAAATACGTCGTTGCCAAAGGAAAAGTAAACTTTGAAAGTAACAACTTTATTTCGAAAATAATTGCCAAAGTCAGAGAATATTCGTATTATGATCCACCCAAACCCTATAACCCGTTTTTAGGAATTAATAAGAGGATTAAAAAGCTTATTTCTGGATACTTTTTTGACGACAAAATCCATTGGACTGAAGATGCTGATATGAATACAAGATTGAAAGAAGCAAATATAAAAGTAAATTATGTTTTTAAGGCTAAAGTGTTTCATCCACCACTAAGTCTGAAGCAAGATTTGAGGAGCGCATTCAGATATGGAATTGGTAAAAGAATAAGGGTTGAGATCGGTAAGGCAAGTAATATTGGTACACATTTTGGAAAGGTCGTTAATGTTGTTATCAAGAAAGGTTTGTGGGCAGGGATTTACTACCTTATATGGAATATCTTTTACACTTTTGGGTATTTAAACCAAATTGTTTTTGACCCTTATAAAACAAAGAAGAGTTAAACATATATGACAAAAGAAAATCTTAATTACGATTTACTAGAGAAAGAGCTTGTCGAGGCTGCAAGAATTCAGGATGAGTATGACTTAGAAACTATAAACTTAATTGCTCCCGCAAGTCCGACTCTTCCAAAATATATTAATATTCCGTTACGACATGCTGATATTGCCGAAGGTCTTTTGGATAGTAGGCCATACGCAGGCGCCGATGGTTTCAACAGAATTGAAAAGATTGCATCTGATGTTGCGTGTAACTTGTTCGGAGCGGAACATGCGAATGTTCAGCCGCATTCTGTAAGCCAGGCCAACCAAGCTGTTTACCAAGGACTTTTGAAAAACGGAGATAGGGTATTGGCAATGCGGTTTGACGCTGGCGGTCATTTGACACATGGTATGAAAAAAAACTTTTCGGGAAGATTTTTTAATTTTGATTTTTATGGTTTGGATAAAAACGGATTTCTTGATTATGAAGAGGTACAAGAGAAAGCAAAAAAGTTCAGACCCAAAATGATTGTTTGTGGTGCTTCTTCTTATCCAAGAATAATAAATTTTGAAAAAATGGCAAATATTGCCAGAAGTGTCGACGCTTTCTTAATGGCAGACCTTTCCCACCCCGCCGGTTTAATAATTGGAGGGCTGTTTCCAAAACCATTTCCTTATTGTGATGTTGTTACTTTAACCCCAGACAAAACCATGTTTGGTCCTCATGGGGGAATAATCTTAACCAAAGAAAAGTATAAAGATATTATTGATAAAGCGGTTCATCCAGGTGTCCAGTCAAGTATTCCCTTAAGAAGAATTTACGAGACAGCTACTTGCTTGATCGAATCTGGCAAACCGTGGTTTAGAGATTTGATGTCAAGAATTATTAAAAATACTAAGGCTTTTGAAAAAGTATTTTCAAAATATCCCAATCTAATGGTTACAGGAGGAAGCGACACCCATTTAATGGTTATCAACACTCTCAATACATTTAATTTAACGGGTAAGGATGCAGAAGCCTTACTTGAAAGTTTGGGAATATTAACAAACAGGCAGGTTATTCCAAACGAAACTCAAAAACCGTATGTTACAAGCGGAATAAGATTAGGTACAACTTGGATAACAGCAAGAGGTTACTCAGAGCTAGAGGCAGAATTAATTGCTAGTGTAATTCTAAATAATCTTTCTAATCCTAATAGTAATAAATTACGGCAGGAATCGAAAAGAAAATTAGATGATTTATCTACTATAGAAAGAGAAAATGATGTTTGGAAAGGAGACAAATCAATAAATATATGAAGGAGAGATTACCTAGAATCTATAAGCCTGAATATGAATTTACAAGTCAAAAAGCTTTAATATTTTTAACTGGGGTTCCAATATCTGGAAAGTCAACAATTGCACCTTTAATCGCTGCATCAATTCAGGGATGTACAGTTCAACCAATGGATATATTAAGATTAATGGCACAAGAAATTGAGAATAATAAACCTGAAAACCAGCGTAATCCTTTCGTACATTATGGTTCGTGTGATAGTTACAAGATTGTTGGTAATGGAGAATATACCCCGCAGAGTTTGATTGAGGGATTTATGGCCTATTCAAGAGTAGTAAGTTCGTTGTTAGATGTAGTAATACCTAGATTAGAAGCTCAAGGTGTGGAAAATCTTATTTTTGAGGGAGTCCAGCTAACGCCCTCCATTGTATTGCCACATCTGAAAAAAGAAAGTGCAAGACTAGTAATTATAAGAACTAATGAGTCAAGACTAATGCTAAATAGAAAGGGAATTTTTGGCGATAACAGAGAAATGAACGAAAGATACTCAATTGATAGATTGTTAATACTTCAAAATGAGATATTGAGGCAAGGGGAACAAATTGACCCAAACAAATTATTGATTGTTGATAACAATCACGATTACACACAAACATCTTCACAAGTAATTCAATTTCTATCAAAAACTGGTCTTGTTAAAAAAATTGGTCAATTTTGATAATCCTATAGGGTTCGTGTTAGAATATCTGTCAATCTTATAAATATGAGAAATGAATCAGAAATACGGGAGAAGCTAGATGAAAGGAATATACTTTTATCTGAAAGTATAGGTCAACATCTCCTTGTGGACAAAGAAGCTATTGATACATTAGTAAATAATATTGAATATGGAGGTAATGTGCTTGAAATTGGTCCCGGTCCGGGTAACCTTACTGAAAAAATTGCTGAAAGAGCAGGAAAGGTTGTAGCTATAGAAATTGATCGAAGATTTGAACCTATACTGAACGAATTACAATCTCAGCATTCAAACATTGAAGTTATTTATAAAGATGCCATTTCTTTAAATTTTGGCAAGATTTTAAAAACTGATTCTTCTAAAGAAGGTTGGCAAGTGATTTCCAATTTACCGTTTCATATATCTGAGCCGTTCTTGCAAAAGTTGATTAATATTCCAATAGAGAATGCCGTTTTAATAATTGGAGATCAATTGGCGAGGAAAATGCAAATCAGTAATCCCAATGATATTGAATTTTCTAAACTATCTCTTTTAACGAAAACCTTTTTTGAGCCAACTGTAATATCAAATATAGATAGAAAATTGTTTTATCCTCAACCTAGAACAGATGCATCTATAATTATTTTAAATCCGAGGGAAAAGAAAGAGTTTGAAAACCATCCTTCTCTAAAGATATTAAGAAATTTATTTTTAACAGAGAGAAATAATCCAACTGTAATTAAAGTAATTAAAGAATCTAATATAATTCAAATGCATCATTCTTTGATGTCAAAGCCCGAAAGTCACAGATATGATAGAAGACAAATAAGACAGGAACTTAAACAAATGGTCCAAATTTATCATGATAATGATTTAGAGATACAAAGAACTTCCAAAAATAGAAAAATAGTTAAGTTAAATTTGCCGAAAGATCTTTTAGATAAACCTTTTTCGAGATTTGATAATCAGGACATAAAGGTTCTTGCTAGAGCTTTAGATGTTTGTTATGGACAGTTTTAATTGAGAATTTATTATTTATCTATCTTGGAATTTCTGAGAAGCAATTTATTTAGTTAACGATCTATTTTGTTTAACCTCAATTTGATAGACTTATTGGAATTGAAAAAGTTGGTGATCTATATATTTTGATATGAAAATTAATAAATTATATGGTGTTAAAGGTGCAAAGAAAGCTAGAGGTATAGTTATTATTGTTGATGTTTTTAGAGCTGCAACAGTAGAAGCATTTTTGCTTGATAAAGGAGTTAAAGAGATTATTCCGGTTTCTACGGAGCAGGAAGCTTTTAGTTATAAAAAACAAAATCCCGATTACATTCTTTTAGGTGAGAATAATGGATACAAAATTGAAGGATTTGATCTGGATAATTCTCCATATAGAGTTAGTAAAGCAAAAAATTTAAGAGGCAGAACAGTAGTTCATAGAAGTACTCAGGGCACTCAAGGAATTGTTAGTGCTAAAAAAGCAGACGAAATAATATTTGGAAGTTTTGTTACCATTGGTGCTATTGTTGATTATATTTTTAATAAAAGGCAAAACGTTGTTTCGATTGTCGCGATGGATGATGTTGGTACAGAAGATGATATTTTTGCCGACTACTTAATAGCGAAATTAAAAAAACAAAAGGTTAAAACAAAGAAAGAAATTGCTCTATACTTGTCTAAGCAACAATCTGCAGCAAAATTTTTAAATCCTCATATTGCTGAATTTCCTAAAGAAGACTTCAATTTATGTTTAGATATAAATAGGTTTGATTTTTTTCCTTTGGTCAAAGAAACTACAATAGTTAAATATAAGTTTAATCACAAAATTTTGGAAAACTCTGTTTAAGACACTACTTTTTATAGTGTCTCATTTGTCTCATTTGGCCTTGAAGTGAGACACAGCATATGGGACAATTGGGTACTAGAGCGGTATATTCAGCAGACCCTATGCACCTCGAGTGACCCTGTCTTCTCGAAAAGCCCATATTTTCCTTCAAAAGTGCTATTTTTAAAAGTGAGGATTATAACCATCGTTTACCCTCAAAAAACCTCCGTTCTAATCCCTATTCTTCTGTATCAGAAAGATCCACTTTATAACCCTTTCTTATCGGCTAGAGTTAACTGATTGGAAGTTTACAAACTTCTTTGTTGTGAAAATATAGTTGCTTGTCAAAAGCTAAGGCTACCTCTTTAGAGAGCATAATTTTTTTCAAATATAAATTCAAATTTGTTGTGTTAGAATTAGCAAATGATAGTTAGGAGAAAGGTAAATACCGAGGAATTGAAAAAACTGGCGGAGCATTTTGATGGGTATATCAAAGTTGTTGTCGATATTGAAAGAGGAATTCTTGCAGGCGGTGGAGACAGACATTTTGATGACGAACAAGATCTTTTGAAAGACGGATCATTGCAAAAAAATTTATGGGGTGGTGGATATGATACTAAAACACAAGAAATTGACTATAACTCCATAATAAATCTAAGACCTAAGCAAAATAATCCGTCCAGAGACATACTATCATTAGAAATTAGGAAAAACTTTGATATCATAGTAAATGAATTATTAAAATGACTGTAAAAGCTAAAATACTTGATATTGCTATGAATTTAAACAGAGTTGGTAATTGGGCAGCGGATGATTATTTTGGCAAAAAAGATAGGATTAAAACATTTTTATTTAATACCTCGGATTATTTAGAGGAAATAAAAAACATAGATTTTCCTTCATCAATTGCAGGAACAATAAATACCTTTAAAAAAGAATATAAAGCTCTTGAAAGCGAGGGTATATCTGGTCCAGAAGACCCGATCATATGGGCTGAAAAAATCATGACCTGGGGAAATATTCTTACTCACCGTTCTAAACTTTTTAAATAAATTAGAAATTAAGAGATAGGGCTCAAAAGTAACAGATTTCTAATATGGGTTATGGTAGCAAGCTATGCTTTAAGGTCTAAACGGTTTAGAGTGATATTACTTAGGAAAAAAATAAATCCAGAAAGAATTAATATGTTCTTAAAAAGATTTTTGAAGTTGTCGTAGCTTTCCCTTTCTCAACTGCTGTAGTCATGGCATCTTCAGCAGCAATCGAAATCAAAACTGAAGGGGGATTACCAGATAATCCTGATTCACATTTAAAAGAACAAGAAGTTATGTTAATTTCATCCGAAGTGAGTCTTGCTGATGATGATGCAATATAACCTGTTGTTCCAACAATATTACAAATAAAACTTGTTGAATTACCTTCAGAATCTAAATAGTCTATCCTCGTAATATCAGTATTAGGACACTCAACAATTTGCTGGGCACTCCTTAATTGTCTTTGAATGATAGACATTGAATAATTTATATTTTCCCTTACTTTAATCAAAGATTGAGATTTACTAGTTCCTCTTAAAGTTAAAAATAGAGATCTGGTAACTAATATTCCTATTAAGGAAAAAATAACAACAACAACCATAGTTTCAATTAAACTTACACCCCTTTGAAGTATCTTTTTCATTTTGTAGTCCTCCAATCAGAAAAATTTGTAACTGAATTAACCTCATGATAACCTCCTGCATCAATCCAAAATATTTTTACCGATGTCTCAATATTTGTGGAATCAAGAGGATCAACTACAAAATCAATTTCTCTTTTTAGAGTAGTATCTTCTATGTAATCAGAATCCTCACATTCTCCAATTTTTGATCCTTCCCATGTTAAACTCGGTAAACACCACTTAAGACTTACTGCGCGAACATAAAAATTATCCCAATCTTCATCTCTTTGACCCCTTAACCACTCAAGTGTTGCTTCACTATTTCTCGTTGCTAAAGTCGAATTTCTAGAAAAAGAGCTATTCTTAATAGATATTCCTGCTACAGCAACAATCGCAACAATTACTAAAGTAATAAGCCCTAAAGCTAAAACCACCTCAAATATAGATTGACCTTTTGTGTTTTTTTTCATTTTATTTCACCACTTTGGGCAACATAAATATTAAATGTATATTCAGTATTCTCTTGATTAAGAGTAATTGTTGCTTCTCCTGAAAGATTTGTTCCTTCACTTAAAACTTTAAAAAAAATTGGATTAGTTAACAGTGGACTAATTGAAAAACCAGAAGGAATTTCAACATCTTTTACTTCAACTGTTCCTTCAGAACACACAGCTTCAATAACATAATTTGTTTCAGAAACAACTCTAAAGTTATAACCACTCAAAGTGTTTGGTTGATTACAAGAAACATTAGAAGGTTTCTTACCAGAAACTGCATTTTCTCTAGCTAAAGCCAGATCTCCTTTTATTTCTCTTGAGAGAGATACTAAGTTTTGTTTTCTTGAAAAATCTCTAAAATTTAAAAAACTAATACCAAAAAGGATACTTATAATTACAAGGGATATAAGAACTTCAATTAAGGTATATCCATTTTTTGTTATCGAGGAAATCTTGGACATTAATTTACTATATCCTAACTATCAAGGATTTGTAACTTTGTAGTTACAACCTTCTCCACAATTTGAGGACCCACCACAAGTTTCTGAACCTGTAATACCTTCAAGTGCGGCACAAAGTTCATAAGTTATTCCATCAGAAGAATAAACATAAATTCTCTCCAAACCTTGTGGATCAGAAGGAACTTCAGAAATATAAGTGTTTGTTAAAAGACAAGAACTATTTGAACCATCACCCAATAAACTCTCACCTAGGGAAGTGGGGTAAGATCCACAATCGGATTTATAAACTTCAAGACCAGACCTTATTAGTTCAAGATCAGATTTTCTTCTTGCATCTCTACCAGAGCGTTTTGAACCTTGAAAGGAAAAAAGTGATAATCCTAAAAGAACCCCCATTATTGAAATTACAACTAAAAGTTCTATTAAGGTAAATCCTTTTTTAGAGTGTTTAAAATAATTTCTTTTCATTTTTTACAAAGGACATATTGTAGTTGATGGAACATCTTCTATGTTTCCACTTTTTCCTGAAGAACAGGCAACCCAATAATTTCCTGTTCCTTCTAATACCGACCATAATACGTAGTTAATTGCATCATTTGCCGAACCACTTCCATCCGACAAATAGTAGTAATTATATGTATCAGCTTTTGGATCATCAGGACATTCACCAGTAATTCCTAGCGTTAAACACAAAGTTGAGGGGATTGTTGCAGAAGTTTTTGAAGGATACATACTATCATGTTCATTTGCAAAATTTTCTAGGGCTGTCTGATATTGTTTCAAATCCGACTTTCTTTGAGTATCTCTTACTTGTTTTTGTGAAGGACCAAATGCAACTAATGATAAGGCAGCCAAAGTACCAATTATGGAAATAACAACCAGAAGTTCTATTAATGTGAATCCTTTTTTGTTCATGGAACTATTTGATACATCCAACCTGTTATACACCAATCAAGATCATCTGTTGTAATTCCTTTATCATCACTTTTATTCTCAAGACAGGTAGAAAGCGTAAATGATTCAAAATCAGCATCAACTTGATAACGATACGCTTGACTTATCAAAGGATCTGCAGGTAAAACACCCATATAAGTATTATTTCCAACACTCCATTTTTCGCCCCAGGTACAAAGAGTAGTCCCTAAATTACCACAACCTAAAATTTCTCCAGATGCATTATTGGAAGGATACTCACTTTTATCATTGTAATACATTCTTAAAGCTGTTCTTATATTACTTAAATCAGATTTTCTTTGAGCATCTCTGCCTCTTTCTCTCGCAGAATTTAAGTTTGCAAAAACTAATGTAGTTAAAATTCCAATTATTGAAACTACAACAAGAAGTTCAATTAAAGTAAAACCTTTTTTCATTTTCAAATACATTTTTCTTCTATTTAAAGTATACATGAATCTTACTCATCATAAGAAGTATTTGAACTAGTAAGTGCAAAATTACAAATCTTAGTACCACACTCATATTCAACAGGTGAATTACTACAATCTCCTCCTAAACAATCAGGGTCTTCTGAGTTTTCTAGAGTTGCAAAAAGTTGAAATTTTCGATTATTTTCAAGAGTTCGATAATAGTATTGTAACTTAGAAGAAGGATCACTTGGTATACTTTTAAAATAAATTGTTCGTGAAGTTGTAGTTCCAGGATAAACATCTTTAAACTCACTTCCAGCACCCCAACTACAACGGCTTCCACCGACTCCCTCTTCAAAGAAACAGGCCATTATATATCCACCCTCACTTGGAGGATAATAATTATAATCAGCATAAAATAACTCTAAAGCAGTCGAAATTTGTTTTAAATCAGATTTTCTTTGAGCATCTCTGCCTTTAATTTGAGAAGACCTAAAGTTTCCTGCAACTAAAGAAATCAAAACTCCCAATATCGACATAACTACAAGAAGTTCTACTAAAGTGAAACCTTTTTTAAATCTAATCATCTTATTTGTTCTTCTAATTCATTCTCATATTCCTCAATACTTTTATCAAGCGGAGTACTACTGAAAGATCTACCATAATTACAAATCTTATCTCCACATTCTAAACCTCTTGCTTCAATTTTTGGATCATATTCTGCTTCATCAGTTCCTTCCAAATGAGCTAAAAGCTGATACCTTCTTCCATTAGAAAGGTATAAAAAGGAACTTCCATCAGAGTTTTTAGGATCTATCGGTAAATAATTGATAAAAGTAGAATCTCCAAACTCAGAAAAGACTCGTAATTCATCTTCGCCCCATTCACAAGATTCAAAATTTATCCAGCTTTCTGTTTCTTTATCGAAATAAGTATCAGGACCTTTACAAGCTACAATCTTTCCATCAGGTGAATTTAAAGGAAAGCTTCCAATAATATTACGGTATCCTTCTAATGCAATTTGAAGTGTTCCCAAATCATTCTTCCTTTGATTATCTCTTGCTCTTCTGATACTTATCCTAAAATTGAAAAATGAAATTACAGATATAACAAAAAGAATTGAACTAATCATTTTTAACTCTTTTTTAGTAAAAAATTTCATAATTTAAAGCTCCCAATCACGACATTCCTTTAATTCATTTCCACATTGGAAATAACAACAAGCTTCACCTTCACAAGTTCCTCTTTGCCAATTTGGATCACATTCTGGACCTGGTCTATTAGGATCCCAGGAAATTTTTGTACATATACCATTTATACAACCGTAATAATTAACCCCATCTGGCTCTTCGGGATAAGAAGTTTCTTCAGGTGCGACTCCTATATTGGGAGAGGGAGCATCAAAACTTGAAATATAATAGTTAAAAACTAAATCAGGTCCACATCCATAAGTACAACCAACTTTTTCAATATCAGGATCAGTATTATTGGTAAGGATGGTATAGATCCTGTACCAGGAAGGACAAGTCGAATCTTCAATTTCTATTTCATAGTAACTATTTGTCACAGGATCGCAAGGAACCTTATCTAAGTAGGGCCTTAAACCTATTCCAGGATCACAGTTTTCTACAATTTCTTCAGGAGGATAACAATCATGATCTTTTTCGTATTCTTCAATAGCAATCCTTATCCTATTTAAATCTGCTTTTCTTCTTGCATCGTGACCTTTAAAAATCTGTGTTCTAAAAAAAATTAAAACTAAAAGTAAAAGAAAAACAATAATTGAAATGACTATTAATATTTCTGTTAAAGTAAAACCTTTATTCTTTCTCATTTTAATAATATCGGTATAATCCATTCTACTAAATTTTTACCCCAAATTAGAACAATAATAAAAGAAACTCCTAAAAATGGACCAAAAGGTATTGGTTTTCCAAATTTTGCCTTCTTAAAAAGGATCATAAAAATACCTACAATGCTACCAATAATAAAACTTAAAAATAACCATATTAGATTTAAAGGAAACAGTAAAAAGCTCCCTGGAAAAATGGTAAATTTTACGTCCCCCAAACCCATACCTTTCCCTTTTGTAAAAAGATGAATTAAAAGCATAAACGAAGAAAGAGTAAATCCCCAAAAAATATGCTGAAATATAAAGCTATTTTTAAAAAGAAGAATATAAAAAAAAGTAACGACAAAACCTAAAAAATTAAGTTCATCTGGAATAATCCCTTCTTCAAAATCTATTACCATTATCGATACAGTAATCAGAAAAATAAATAAATAAATAAATAAATCTGCAATATTATTTCTATAATTAAAATAAATTAACAAAAAAGACAATGCACTTGAAATTTCAAGTAGGGGATAGCGAAAAGATATTTTTTTACCACACTTAGAACATTTACCCTTAAGAAGAATAAAAGATAATAAAGGAATATTATCAGTCCATCCAATTTTTTCTTTACATTTAGGACAAAAAGATCTTCCTTTAACAAAATCTATATTTTTGGGAAATCTATATGTAAAAGCACTCAAAAAAGAACCCATTACTAATCCGAATAATATTACAAAAAATAAATCAAAAAACATTAGTATTTACAATAAACGAGCGCACCTAAAAAAACCTGAAAAACATTTTTAAGCGCGCCCTTTTTATTCTGGAATACAGACATAACACAAATTTGTAGTCCAATCTACACCTCTTCCATCTCCAGCGTCTCCATCACAAGATGTAGTTTTTGTTCTTGTACCATCTGTACTAAGGGTATAAACCTTCTCATCAGAAACTGCAGTTTGTTTAGTTGAATTTGCTAAAGGTATAAAACAAGCATAAACAGAAGATGAAGATCCTGTCTCTTTACCAATTAATATTTGTTGATCATCTCCCTTGTCACTTTTGGTGATAAAATCTCTATTTCTAAATTCACTCTTTAATTCATTATTATTTAAAATAACTCCATCAGTATCGCAGTCTACTCCACAAATTCCAACTTCTTCATCTGCAGCTGTTACAAAACCAAAAGAATCATCTGTATCATAAGTATCAGCAGAAACAGTCATCCATGGAAATTCACTATTTGCCGCAAAATACCTATCTATTGCTGAAATCAATTGTCCGCCATCTGACTTAAATCTTGTATCTCTAGCACGGTTTGCTTGCTCAATAGGGTTAATAGCTGAAATAACTATAAGTGCAATTGCACCTAAAAGGCTAATAACAATCAAAAGTTCTACTAAAGTAAAACCTTTTTTAGTTATTCTCATAAATAGTTTTCACCTCCTTTCACGCTAATATTAGTATTTAGTATTTAATCTTCACTGTCAAGACTTTTATAAACTTAAAAATTACTGGTCAAATTGTAAATTGGTAATATAACAGCAATAACCAAAAAACCAACACCTAAACCTAGAAGGATCATAATTAAAGGTTCAATCGCACTTGTTAATCCCTTTACTTTTTCGTCACTTTCGACTTCAAAAACACGACTAATTTTTTTTAATATTTCTTCCATTTTTCCTGTTTCTTCTCCAACTGCAATCATTTGACTTAAAATGTAAGGAAAAGCGTCAGGATGTCTAGCAAACGAAAAGGCAATAGGAAACCCCTTTTCAACCTGTTTTGCAGCATCTTTTAAAGCACTTGAAATAATCACATTATCAACAACTTCAGCAGTTATGTTTAAAGCATCCAAAATAGAAACTCCTGCACCAATCATCATGCTTAATGTTCTAGTAATATTGGTAAGAATAATCTGTTTTTGCAAATCACCAAAAATTGGAATCTTAAAAATTAATTGGTCTGTTTTTCTTCTTCCATTAGTACTTTTTCTGTAAAGAAGAAAACCGTAAACTCCAAAAAAAACTAAAATTAATATCAATGGCCAAAATTTAATTAAGAAAGTTGAAATTCCAATAAGAATCCTAGTAGGAAGAGGAAGTTCAGCATTAAAATCTTCATATAAGGTAGTAAGTCTTGGAATAACAAAAATCATCATGATAAGAGCAACTGCACACATACCAATAACAATAATTATTGGATAAATTAAAGCACCTTTAACTTTACCTTTAAATTCCTGCTGTTTTTCCATATTATCGGCAAGTCTTGCTAATACCTCGTCCATAACTCCTCCCACTTCACCTGATTTAATTAATGCAATAAATGTTGGCGAAAATATTTTATTGTGCTTGGATAATGCTGAAGATAAAGATTCTCCTCCTTCTACATCAGCTAAAATTGTCGCCACTACTTTTTGCATTGGACCCTTAGACTGATTTCTTAAAATATGTAAAGATTCAGTTATAGGAAGACCTGCATTAATCATAGTAGAAAGTTGTCTTGTAAAAGTTGTTACATCAGAAGGCTTAACTCTGTCTTTAAATTTTTTGACAATACTCAAAATATTTTCTCTCACAGGTTTAATTGTTAAAACTATTAAACCTCTCTCTCTTATTAATCTTGCAGCATGCCTTTCGTTTGTTGCTTCAACTTCACCTGTAACAAGTTCGTTTGTTCTATTTTTTGCTTTGTAATTATAAAGTTTCATGAAGTTCTAACAAGTCTTGTTAATTCATCAGGTCTTAAACTCCAGCTTTGTGCAGTATCTAAAGTAATCTTTCCTTCTGTTACTAAAGACGCCAATGATTTTTCTAATGTAATCATTCCTGCTTCCTGAGAAGTTTGAAGAATACTTTCAATCTGATGAGTTTTTCCTTCTCTTATCGCAGTTTTTATCGCAGTTGTTCCAAGCATTAGTTCATAAGCAATAGTCCTTCCTTTTGGTTCTGCCTTAACTAACCTTTGAGAAAAAACTGCTTCGATTACGTTCGAAAGTTGGAGTCTAATTTGACTTTGTTGCTCTTCTGGAAAGACATCTACAACTCTATCTATTGTTTGTGCAGCTGAATTAGTATGAAGAGTTGCAAAAACCAAATGTCCAGTTTCTGCAACTGTCATTGCAGAAGCAATTGTCTCCAAATCTCTCATCTCACCAATAAAAACAACATCTGGGTCTTCTCTCAATACTGATCTTAAAGCAACTTGCCAAGAATGAGTATCAGCTCTCATTTCTCTTTGAGAAATTATTGATTTAATTGGTTTGAAAACAAATTCTATTGGATCCTCAACAGTTACTATATGAGCGTTTCTCGTTCTATTAATTTCGTCAATTACGGCTGAAACTGTAGTAGATTTTCCAGAACCAGTTGGACCAGTAACAAGTACTAAACCCTGTCTTAAACTGGCAAAACTGTGAAGAACGGGTGGAAGTGATAATTTACCAATTTCCGGAATCTGTAAAGGAATTCTTCTAAAAGCTGCTGCCAAAGATCCTTTTTGAGTATAAGCATTTACTCTAAATCTTGCCTTATCAGAAAAGGGGATAGCAAAATCAATTTCCTTATTAACAAATAGTCTTTCTAATTGTTCACTATTTAAAACTTCTTTTATTAAATTAAGAGTTAATTCAGAAGTTAAAATTCCTGAATTTGGAATAGACATTAATTCTCCATCTATTCTCACAGTTGCTGGAATACCTGAAATGATATGTAAATCACTGGCGTTAATATCTATAGTCTGTTGTAATAATTCTTTTAAATTCATATTTTTTTTTATTCCTGTGCGACCCTAAGAATCTCTTCAATAGAAGTTGACCCTTCTAAAACTTTTAAATAACCATCCTGTTTTAAACTAATCATTCCCTCTTGACGAGCTTGTTTTTCAATTTCACTTGAAGCTGACCTTGAAAGAATAAGCTGTGAAATTTTTTCTGTTACAGGCAAAACTTCAAAAATACCTACTCTTCCGTAATAACCTGAATTACCACAATCTTGGCAACCTTTCCCTCTATAAAATTGGATTGTTTTTCCTTCAGGCCATAAATTACCTAAAGTAGCTTTAATTTCTTCAATAACCTTTGGATCAGGTTGATAAGCTTCTTTGCAATCTTCATGAATTTTTCTTACAACTCTTTGGGCAACAATTGCTGTCATTGAAGAAGCGAGTAAGTAAGGTTCTGCTCCCATATCAAGTAATCTTGGAAGAGCACCTGATGCGTCGTTTGTGTGAAGAGTAGAAAAAACTAAATGTCCAGTTAAAGAAGCTTGTATAGCTAAATCCGCTGTTTCTTGATCACGAATTTCTCCAACTAGAATAATATTAGGATCTTGTCTTAAAAATGATCTTAATCCCGAAGCAAAAGTAAGACCTGCTACAGGATTTACTTGAACTTGATTGACTCCTTGAATTTTATACTCAATAGGATCTTCCAAAGTAACAATGTTTACCTTGGGTGTATTTATTCTTGAAATTATTGAATATAAGGTTGTTGTTTTACCTGAACCAGTTGGTCCACAGATAAGAATAATTCCATGAGGTCTTAAAATTGAATCTTCAAGTGTTTTTAATCCCTGACCTCTAAGCCCAAGTTTAGGGAGATCTGGTACTCCGCCTGTTTTTTTCAAAAGCCTCATTACAATCTTTTCTCCCCAGGTTGTTGGAAGTGATGAAACACGAAGATCTACATCTTCGTCTCCTCCTTTAAAGTTAAATCTTCCATCTTGAGGAATTCTTTTTTCATCTATCTTCATTCCTCCTAAAATTTTGATTCTTGAAGTTAAAGAATCATGAAGTTCTTTTGGTATGGTGAGCTTTTCCTGTAAAATACCATCAATTCTGTAACGAACTCTAGTTGCTTTTTCCTGAGGTTCAATGTGTATATCTGATGCTCTTGCTCTAACTGCAAATTCTAAAATACGACTTACTATTTCAGCTATTTTTTCTTCTCTTATAAAACTTGTCTTTGAAGTGTCAAAAATCTTATTTTTATCTTGATCCGTTGATACGTCCTTTAAGGCTTCTGTTACTTCTTGAGATAGGGAAGTAGCATACCTTGTGGAAATTAATTCTTCAATCTTTGTAGGCGAAGAAATTTCTGCCTTTACCCTTAAACCAGTTTTTTGTTCAATAAACTGAATTGCTGTTAAATCCATCGGATCAGCCATTGCAATTACAATTTGATTTAATTTTTTGTCAATCGAAACAGGAAATACTTTAAACCTTTCAGCAACTTCTTGAGAAAGAATTGCCATTGCTTCCGGTGAAGCTGGAGATGTATCTAAATTAACATAATCAATGTTATATAGTTTTGCTTTCGCTTTTATTAAGTCTTCTTCAGAAACAACATTAAGTTTTTTGAGTAGTTCTTCTTGTGGAATACCTTGTTGAACCTCAGTTAATTTAATCTCTTCCGCTTTTTTCTGATCCAAAACTCCAAATAAGACCAAGACATCAGCAAGTGAATTTAGTTCATTTGATCCAATATTAATATTCCCAGCAGGCTGAGCAGGCATATATTTCATTATGAACTAATTAAATTGAGCTATCAAGTATCCTAAAAAATAAATTATTCTATTTTAGTTTGAAGATTCCAGAATTTTTTATAAAGACTATCTTTCTTATTTAGTAGGGTAGTGTGAGATCCTTCTTCAACAATTTTCCCCTGATCTAAAACTATAATCCTATCTGCCCTCATCGCTGTAGAAAGCCTATGTGCAATAATAATCGTAGTTTTACCTTCAGATACTTTCCAAAAAGAATCTTGTATGTATTTTTCACTTTCTGAATCAAGTTGGCTAGTTGCTTCATCGAAAATAATAATATCTGGATTTGAAACTATCATTCTTGCAATTGCTAAACGTTGCTTTTGTCCACCTGAAAGTTTCACACCTCTTTCTCCAACCAAAGTATTATATCCATTAGGAAGAGATTTTATAAAAGAATCAATATGAGCAAGTTTTGATGCAGCTTCAATTTCTTTGAAAGAAGAATTGTTATTAGGGTAACCAATGTTATAAGAAATTGTATTATTAAAAAGAATTGGCTCTTGAGGAACTATCCCCATAAAATTTCTAAGTTGCGATTTTGTAAACTTATTAATATTAATACCATCAATAAGAATTTTTCCCTTATAAGGATCATAAAATCTCATCAAAAGCTTTATTACAGTAGTCTTTCCTGCACCTGATCTACCTACTAAAGCAACGGATTCTCCTTTTTTAATATTAAGATTCATATTTCTTAAGGCATTCTTTTGTCCTCCTTTATAGGAATAACTAATATTAATAAAATCAATATTTCCTTCTACTTTTCTTTTTTTAACTGGATTTGTTGGATCTTTGATTTCGATAGGATAATCTAATATTGAAAAATATTTCTCGATATCTGTAAACTCTTTAGCAATATCTCTTATACTCCAAATAAGATTATCAAGTTGAGGGTAAAAAGAACTAATAAATCCAGCAACTAAAGCAAAATCTCCCGGAGTAATTTTAACTGATGATGCCATTTTTAGAGTTATAAAAAGAATGGAAAAGATACTTATATTAAATATAGTATCAATAGTAACATTCATTATCCTAAAAGAATTTGCATATGCCCAGAGAGATTTTTTCCAACCTTTAAAATCACTTATTAGTCTATTTGTTTCCCATCTTTCCTTAGAAAAAAGTTTTACAGTATCGTAATTGATAATGCTATCTGTAATTAAACCAGATACATGATCTTCATCATCATTAAATTTCTTTCTAGTTTTCATATTGTATTTAATTAAAACTAATGAAATTAAAACCGTAAGAATAAAAGAAGCTATTACTAAAAGAAAAATTCTAATGTCTAAAGATGAAAAAAAATAAAGCATTGTAATAAAACCTACTATTGTAGGAATTATGTGGAAATAAATATCATGTTGAAGAGAAAAATACGCTCCATCACCACGTTTCATAATACTTATTAAAGACCCTGTACTTTTTGAAGTATGAAATGAAAAATCTAAATCCTGTAAATAAGAAAATATTTTTATTCTTACATCAGCTGCTGAATCCAATAAAAGCAAATCACCAACGTAATTATAAATTACAGAAATAACCTGCAAGATAACTCTGACTAACATGTATCCACCCAATATTTTAAGTAACTTAGGAGGATCAAGAACTGTAATATTATCAACGAATAATTTAAAAAAATATGGTGATATATTACTTAATACCGCAACAATAATAAGTAGCGATAAAAATAATAGAAAAATTATTTTTTTCTTTGTATAAAATTTATGATAGGTAATTAGTATTTTAAGCATAAAAAATAAAAATATTGCCCAACTTTGGGCTATATAATTATAGCCCATTCAAATCCTCTTGACACTTACTAGATACTTAAAGATACTTATCTCGCAATGCATTCTTTTTTAATAGTTGGTAATAACTCCGAAATTGTTGAAAATAAAATTAGTGAATTACTTAAAAAGTATTCTCTTAAGAGGATTGATTTCGATGGACAAAAAATTGAAGAGATTAGAAAACTAAATAGTTTTACTTCACTTTCTTTAAAAGATAAAACCGCAATTGTAATTACAAATATTGAAAAATCTACAAATGAAGCAGCAAATGCTTTTTTGAAAAGTTTAGAAGAACCTCAAGACAATTTATATTTTCTTCTTACAACATCAAGTATCCATAAAGTTCTACCAACAATTATCTCAAGATGCCAAATAATTTATGTTTCTCAAAAGAGAGTGCCAGAAGATGTCAGTAATTTAGAAAAATTTTTAAATATGAAACCGTCAGAAAAATTATTTTTTCTCGAGAGAATTAAAAAAAGAGATGAAGCAATATATTTTTTTGAAAATCTAATGTTTTTTATACATCAAAAAATTAAAGAAGATGAAGTTAACTTAAACATTTTTTCTAAAATTTTAGAAACAGCACAAGAGACTTTATCTAGGCTTGAAAAAAACGGAAATGTAAATATCCAACTTACTTATTTTGTCGTAAATACGGACAATTTTGATTCTTCCACCCATCTTGGGCATGAAGTATAATTTATAAGTAATCCCTATAAGGGAGTTTTTAATTTTTAAAAGATTATTATGAAAAAAATGGGAGACTATACAGCAGAACAAATACAAGTATTGGAGGGACTAGAACCAGTAAGAAAAAGACCTGGAATGTATATTGGTTCTACTGATTCAAGAGGTCTTCATGAATGTGTAAGAGAGATAGTAGATAACTCAGTTGATGAAAGTTTTGCAGGTGTTGCCAATAAGGTCTGGGTTTATATAGATAAAGATGGAAACGCGACTGTAAGAGATAATGGACGAGGAATTCCTGTTGATAAACATAAGTCAGGTGTTTCGGCACTAGAACTCACTATGACTAAACTTCATGCAGGAGGAAAATTTGGAGGAGGTGCGTATAAAATTTCAGGAGGACTTCATGGAGTAGGTGCATCTGTTGTCAATGCATTATCAAGTTATTTTAGAGTAGTTGTTTTAAGAGATAAAAAAGCTTACTTCCAGGAATACAAAGAAGGAAAACCTTTAAAAGAAGTAAAAGCTACAACTCAGGAACAACTTGATAAATGGTTTCCTAAAAAATGGAATATTAAAATTAATGAAGGTCATACTGGAACAATTACTACTTTTACCCCAGATAAAAAAGTTTTTGGTGATATTCAGTTTGAAGATACTAAAGTTAAAAATATGCTTAAAGATAGAGCATATTTAGTTGCAGGTCTTACTTTTCATTTTGAAGATGAAAGAACTGGGGAAATTGCAAACTATTATTTTGAAGGTGGAATAAAATCACTCGTTAAACATTCTAATAGAGGAAAAAATATTGTTTCGAATGTTATTTATTTTAAAAAAGAAGATGAATATGCCTCCTGCGAAGTTGCAATTCAATATACTGATTCATTTTCAGAAAATGTTAAAGGATATGTTAACGGAATAAATACAGTTGATGGAGGTACACACGTTACAGGCTTTAGGATGGCTTTAACACGTTCAATTTCTGATTATGCTAAAAAGGCTACTGATAATGGAAACGGGAAGGGAACAGAATTGAACCTCACTGGTGAAGATATGAAAGAAGGTTTGACCGCAATAATTTATATCAAAATGCCTTCTGAATCACTGCAATTTGAATCTCAAACTAAAGCTAAATTAAATAATCCCGAAATACAAGGAATAGCAATGGCAACAGTCAAAGAAGGACTCGATACCTATTTCGAAGAGCATCCAGCTGATGCAAAAAAAGTAGTTGAAAAAGTTGCTCTTGCTGCAAGAGCAAGAATGGCTGCAAGAGCAGCTAAAGATGCAGTCTTAAGAAAAGGTGCTCTAGACGGAGCATCTTTACCTGGAAAACTGGCAGATTGCCAATCTTCAGATCCTAAAATATCTGAACTATATATAGTAGAGGGTGATTCAGCAGGAGGATCAGCCAAACAAGGTAGAGATAGACACTTTCAAGCAATTCTTCCACTTGGTGGAAAAATTTTAAACACAGAAAGAGCGCAACTAGATAAAATCGTTAAATATGATGAGTTAAAAGATTTAATTATTGCTTTAGGTGGTGGAATTGGAGAAACGTTAAATTACGAAAAAATGAGGTACCACAGAATAATTATTATGACCGATGCAGATGTTGATGGAGAACACATTGCGACTCTTCTTTTAACGTTCTTTTTTAGACAAATGCCTGAAATTATTGAAAAAGGGTATCTTTATATTGCACTTCCTCCTTTATATAAAGTTTCTTCAGGTAAACAAATTTTTTATGCTTATTCAGATGAAGAAAGAGACAAAATTTTTAAAGATAATAAATTAACAGGGAAAGTAAATGTACAACGTTACAAAGGTTTGGGTGAAATGAATCCCCAACAGCTTTGGGAAACAACAATGGATCCTAAAACTAGAACCCTAAAACAAGTAACAGTTGAGAATGTCGAAGAAACAGACAAAGCCTTTACCATGCTTATGGGAGCAGAAGTTCCTCCAAGAAAAAGATTTATTCAAACTCACGCAAAGATGGCTACTTTGGATATCTAAGATGGCGATAGAACTGGAAAGTAAAACAGTATCCTCAATAATCACTGAAAAGTTTAATCCAAATATTATTATTAAGGAATCCATAATGGATCTAAACACAACGGTTTGTGAAATCGGTAATTCTGGACTTTTTATAAGCATTGTAAATAATGATTTTACAAATGAAACTGAATGTTATTTTGATTATCTTCCTTATATAGGAAAAAATGAAAATGACAAAAGAGCTCAAAAGGCAACAATTTTTGGTGCTTCAATTTTATCTTTTAAAAATTGGCTAAATAACCCTGAAACTCAAAAAAAATATAGTTTTAGCCAGAAAACTTTTCCAAATCTTTCAAACTGCACTAATGAAAAAATGGCAAACTATATTCGTAAACTTTTTTCAGAAAACAACCATCCTGAAATTGTGAATTTCAGTGAAAATATATTCGGATTTAATATCGTTATAAATTTAAGAAAATTTTGCAAATTACCCGAAACAGATAAATTAATACGATACTTAACAAAATTAAGCGAAAGGGCAAAAAGAAGTACACTTACTTATGATGAAAACAGACGTTTTCTTACCAGGATTTCTGTTCTAACGAATGTTTATTGGTAAATAACTTTCAAAAGTATCAATAATACTTTGGGTTACTTCTTCTAATTTCCCATCGTAATTTATCACTATAAAATGAGCATATTTAGATAACTTAAGATCCTTAAGAACAGTTCCTTCAAACCTTTTAGTGGCCTTCTTTTTTGCTTCCTCCCTTTCATCTTTATCCAAAAATATTTCTACATCCCTTTTATAAATTCGTTCCTTTAATATTTCTTCAGATGGGGGAACAATGTAAAAATACAAAATCTTAAGCCCATCTAAAATTTGAGGTTTTTCTCTTTGAATACGCATAGCATTTTTTGCTCCAGTTGGATCAATTCTTAAAATTGGAATTTTATTCTGTAATTTCACTTTATTAATTTCACTAACTTTACTTCCATAATAATTTCCATCGTATAAATTTGTTTCTAAGAATTCGTTATTATTAATTCCTTTTTTAAATTCTTCTAAAGTAAGTCTTATATATGGATCATTTTCAAGTTCTTCTGGCCTTATCGCTCTTGTTGTACAAGTTCTAACTCTTGAGAAGATTTTCGGAAGTAAATCTATAATACTGTCTTTTCCACTTCCTGATGGACCACTTATTAATATTGCTGTATTTTCTCTTTCAAATTTACCAGATAGTTTTTTTGTATTCTCACAAACTTCAAAGATGTAATTATTGTTCTTTCGGAATTCTGATTCCTGAAATCTTTTATCTAAAATAACAGGAAAATTATTTATTTTATTCATCAAGAAAATTTTAACATTTTTGTAAAAAAAGGATATAATAAATTAATGCAAGAATTCATAGCAAATAATACACAATATATTTATCCAATATATTATATCTGGAGTGCCATCTGGAAAGGACTTGCACTTTGGAAAGCTGCAAAGAAAGATTCGAAAATTTGGTTTGCACTAATTTTTGTCTTTAATACCATGGGACTTTTAGAGATTTTGTATATTTTTCTTCTTTACAAAATTGATTTTAAAAAAATATTCTCCAACCTAAAATCAAAAATTAAAACTAATAAATGATTGAAAAAATTATTGGTTATATTCTCATCTTTTTTGGAGTAATAGCAATAGTTCTTTCAGGACTAAATGCATTTAACATACTAACAAGAAAATCCAGTCCAATTGAATTTGTTACAAAAGACATAGTTTCAACAATTTCACCAAGTGAAAATTTAAATAACCAAGTTTCTTTAAATCAATTATTAAATATCGATAATGAGACAATTACATTAATTACAAATATTGGTATTCATTTATTAATCTTAAGTTTCGTTATGAAAGCTGGCTTTCATTTAGCATCATTAGGAACTATGCTTGTTCGTCCAATTATAGTTGACTTAAATGCAAAACTTCCCGGTAAAAAGGATTAAATGGCAAAAGATAAATATAAAGCTCTTTGGCTTTCTCATTCCTCAATTTCAGATTTCTTAAGTTGTCCTAGACTTTATTATCTTAGAAACGTATATAAAGATCCAAAAACCGGACATAAAATTACTATTATGAAACCCCCCTTAGCATTGGGGCAAGTTGTCCATGAGGTAATTGAGGAAATATCAAAAAAACCGATTGATCAAAGGTTAGTTATCCAACCCAAGAAATATCTTGATAAATATTGGGAAAAGATTTCTGGAAAAATGGGTGGATTTAAAACATTAGACGAAGAAAGGGAATACAAAGAAAGAGCTATAAAAATGCTTACAAATATTGAAGAAAATCCTGGACCAATTTTAAATAAAGCTATCAAACTTAAAAGTGAGGATGGACTTCCTTACTATTGGTTTTCTGAAAAAGATAATATCATTCTCTGTGGAAAGATTGATTGGATAGAATATTTAGAAAAAACAAATAGCATTCATATAATAGATTTTAAAACCGGAAAAAATGAGGAATCCAATGAATCTCTACAACTTCCTATCTATTTACTTTTAGCAACTAATTTACAAAATAGAAAAGTTGAAAAAGCAAGTTATTGGTACCTGAATTCTTCAAAGAAACCGATAAAAGTGGAACTTCCAAATATTGATTTTGCCCACGATCAAATATATAACGTTGCAAAAAGAATAAAACTTGGTCGACAAATAAATTATTTCAAATGTCCCAAGGGTGGATGTTTTGCTTGTAGAGATTTAGAAAGAGTTATAAAAGGAGAAGGTAAAAAAATCGGGGTTTCTGGATATAATCAAGACGTATATATTTTAAATGAAAAATAAATTAATTGTTTTAATTATTATTATTTTATTGATCTCTGGTTTTGTTGTTTATAAAAATAAAAAAAATATTAATCAAACATCTCTTGTAAAGGAGTCTTCATCAGAAGATCTACAAATAGAAGAATATCTTGATACCAATATTCTTAATCCTGAATACGGCGGAAAAATATTTTGTGTTTTCCATAAATATGGTTCTGAGGAAATAAATAACAAAATATCATATTATCTTTGGACTTATTGTGAAGAATACTATAAAAAAGGAAATCAAATATTAATGGGCTCAGGTGTCAGTATGCCAGTTAGATTAAATATTGAAAAAGACGGTAATAATTTGAAAGTTATTGGTTTTAATAAACCAACTGATGGAGAAGAATACGCAAAATCAATTAAAGAAATGTTTCCAGAAAAATATTTTTCTGACGCTATTAACGGATTTGATGTAACTATTTTTCCTAAATCTCCAAAAGAAAAGGCAGATCAATATTATAATAATCAATAAATACTTCTTGACATTAAAACATCATTCTTATAATTTATACATAACGTGAATTATCACGAGTGTGGGGAAAAGAACTAGCTTAATGATCCCACCGGCAACCCCGGTAAAAAACCATCCGGAAGGTGCCAAATCTAGACCTTAAAAAGGGAAGATAAAGGTAATTTTTTTATTTAAAAATTATTTATAACTCTTTCTTTTTTAGGAAAGAGTTTTTTATTTTTTAAAAAATTAGATATAAATGGATTTAAATTTTAAAACATATACAGTCGAGTCCGTAACTTCAGGACACCCTGACAAAATTTGTGATCAGGTATCGGATGCAATTTTAGATGAATGTTTAAAACAAGATCCCAAATCAAGAGTTGCAATGGAATCTTTTGGTAGCCATGGACTTTTCGTTATCGGAGGTGAACTAACAACACATGCAAATATAGACGCAGAAAAAATTGCAAGAAAAGTCTATAAACAAATTGGTTATACAGATAAATTAAAAATTATTACCAATATTGTTAAGCAATCTCCAGATATTGCCATGGGAGTTGATACCGGAGGAGCAGGAGATCAAGGAATTATGTATGGATTTGCAACTAACGAAACCCCTGAACATTTACCTTTAGGAGTTGTTTTAGTTCACAAACTTACTAAAGGTCTAGAAACACTAAGAAAATCAAAGAAGATTCATTGGTTAATGCCGGACGGAAAATCACAGATAACTATTGTTAATGGAAAGGTTGATACAGTTTTAGTTTCAACTCAACATAAAAAAAGTGTTTCTCATGATGAAATTGAAAAAACATTAATCGAAAAACTTATTAAGCCAGTGATTGGCAATATTGATAATGTAAAAATATTAATTAATCCAACAGGAATGTTTGTAACAGGAGGTTTTTTTGGAGATACAGGCCTTACTGGAAGAAAAATAATGGTCGATACCTATGGAGGAATGTTTCCTCATGGCGGCGGGTGTTTTTCAGGTAAGGATCCAACCAAGGTTGATAGAAGTGGGGCATATATGTGTAGATTTGTTGCTAAAAATTTAGTAGCCAGAAAATTAGCCCAAAAATGTCTTGTTTCAGTTTCATACGCTATAGGAAAAGCAGAACCTTTGATGATTGAAGCTATAAACGAAAAAGGAGAATCATTAGCAAGTTACGTTAAAAAGAATTTCGATTTCAAACCCCTTTCAATAATTGAAAATCTAAAATTAAGAAGACCAATATATTTTGAAACTGCTTCATATGGTCACTTCGGAAGAGAAAAATTCCCTTGGGAAAAAATTGTATAAATACTCTTACTATTTATTTGTAACAATCTGAAAATTTAATTTAACACGTCCATCTCTACACGAAGGCAAAGAAAAAATATTTACTTCTAATATAGATCTATTTTCTCCAAACAATTTTGGGATCGACATATAATATTTGTTATTTCTGCCATCTTTTTTATCTTTCATAAATACATTTTTACCTTTAAGAAAGCAAAAAACTTTTTTATCACAATCAAAAGTACAATCCGCCTCTTTTTCTGTCTTAATTAAGGAAAAATCCTGATAACCAATCTCATATCTTTTTGCAATAGTTTCTGCATAATCTTGATCCCAAATCCCAAAAGCCAATTGATCCTCTGTATTATCTTTGTTGATTAAATACAAACTAATAAAGCGGTTATTTACTACCTCTTTATCATTAGCAATCTTTAAAGCATTATTTATTATTAACCCCCAAATTGAACTATTATCTTCTGAAATTCTTATCTTTAATCCTTCTTTAGTTTCAATTAAATTTGGAATTTCGAATTTAGTTTGCGGAACTGCTTTCCTGCGTTCTGTCATAATTTGAAGAATTTATCAGATTCGTAAGGTGTTGTCAATTTATCTTAAACAAAAATAATTTCCAACAATTGTTGATTCAGTAAGGTTAACTTCGTTATTACTAAATACGGTAGGTGTTCCACCATCTAAATTCAGAATATCAGCAAATATAATTCCAGTTTCTTTTTCGAAAATATCTAATATATCCGGCAGGTCTTTTAAATACGGTCCTTGAAATACAGAATTGATATTATATAAAACTAAAAAGATTGCTTTATTTTCTCCAGTTACCCCCAAGACCATTCTTCTTGCTTCCTCATCATTTCTTAAAGACAGTTTAATAAACTCACCGTTTTCTTTTAGTAAGGGTCCGACTTGAAGAGCCATCCTTAGTCTATCTCTTGGAATAACTGATGTTATTCTTGGAGTAGCAAAGTCATTCACAGAAAATATTCCATTGGCCAAACTTGATGTTACAAATGGACTAACTTCTTTATATTCACTTATTAAAAGACCTGTTGGGGAGTAGTTACTTTTGTAATATCCACCACTTGATAAAAAAATACATTTATTCTCACTTATCAATTCTTGTGAAGTCAGTCTTTTGGAATTTACTGACAAAAAAAGATTATCAATATTTTCTATTTCATACCAATTAACTCTGTAGTTTTTTTCTTTATATAAGATATCAATCACAGAATTTTCCTGAGAAGTAGGCAAACCCAAAACATCTGGATTTAATTTAACTTCCTGTTTATTGAAATTACCTTTAATAAAAAAAAATACTACAGCAATCGCTACAAAGATTAAGGAGGTTTTTGTTATTATCTTTTTCATCACCACAATTATACACATTGATTAATAAATAAAATATAAATAGAATATCAATAGTTTTGATGACAAATAAAGAAAGAACACCAGAACCATTAGAACCTTTAGCAGTAATGACCGCATTTTTAAATGGCAATCTTCCTAACAGGAAAATTAACTTTGGAAACAGGATTTCTGTAACCCAAAAAGAAATTGAACAAGCATGCAAAGAGTACAATGACAAAATTATAAAAACAAAAGATAATAATTTTGAATGAATACTAAAAAATTTACAATTCTTCATAATAATGACATCCATGGAGATTTTTTATCAGAAGTTAAAAGTGGAAAAAAAGGAAAGTTAATCGGAGGACTTGCACTTCTTTCAGGATATATTAATAAAGTAAGAAAAGAGGAAGAGAATGTTTTATACACTATTTCGGGAGATATGGTTCAAGGATCTTTGATTGATGCCGAATGGAAAGGAATTTCTACAATGGAAATTATGAACTACCTCGCGCCTGACGTTGTAGCTTTAGGAAATCATGAATTTGATTATGGACTTCCTCATCTCCTTTTCTTAGAAAAAATGGCCAACTTTCCAATAGTTAACGCCAATCTTTATATTAAAAAGTACAATAAACGCTTGATGAAGCCATATCATATTATTAAAAAATCTGGATTTGATATCCTCTTTACCGGAATTATTACGGAAAAAATTATGGACTCTCTTAAGATGGATAAACTTATTGGAAGTTTTGTTACCCTAGAAGAAGCAAGTAGTGAAGTAGGAAAAATCTGCAATTCATACAAAAATGATGATATTGACCTGACAATTTTATTAACACATATCGGATATGATTCGGATATTGCACTTGCAAAAATGTTAAATCCAGATTGGGGAGTAGATATGATAATTGGAGGTCATTCTCATACAGTTATGGATAAACCAACAAAAATTAATAATATATTAATTTCTCAAGTGGGTGTCGGGTCAGATCAAATTGGAAGATATGACATTTTAGTTGATGACGATACAAATTCAATCATTGATTATAAATGGCAACTTATTCCTATTGACGAAAAAATCGCAAAACCCGATAAAGAATTAGAAGAATTTATAAATTCCTTTAAAAAAGATGTTGATAGAAAATATTCAACAATAATTTGTAAATTCTCAGAAAAATTATCACATCCAAAAAGAGAAGAGGAAACTACTTTAGGAAATTTAATTTCAGATGCTTTTGCAGAAAGTTCAGAAACTGATGTGATGCTTGTAGGAAGTGGTTCAATAAGAGTAAAAGAACTAGGTCCGATTGTTACATTAAAAGACTTTCTGGCATGTTTTCCTTATGATGACTCTTTAACGAGGTTTGAAGTTCCCGGTTCAACATTGATTAGTATCTTTAATCATATAATGCGTAATGAAAATAGAACTGGGGAAGGGGAGTGCTATCAGCTAAATTCCAAAACAAAAGCCAAGTACAGTGAAAAAGAAAAAAAGTTAATATCTTTAGAAATTAATGGTAGTAAAGTGAAAAATGATAAATTCTATAGAATATGTATGCAAAACTATCACTTTAATAATTCAAAAACTTATTTAAGTGTTTCTAATGAAGAACTTCTTAAGTCAGGCAAACAAAAGGTTATAACAACTTCTGCACAACAAGTTTTGGAAGAATGGTTTAGAAATCATCAAAACGAAACAAGAAAAATTGAGGGAAGGATTATTTACATAAAATGAATTTTGACGAATACCAAAAAAAGGCAACAGAGACTGCAATTTTTCCAAAAGTAAGAGAAAGTTATGTTTACCCAACTTTGGGCTTAGTTGGAGAAACAGGAGAGTTTGTTGAAAAAATTAAAAAAATATTTAGAGACAAAAACGGAAAAATTTCTAAAAAAGATAAAGAAGAAATAACCAAAGAACTAGGAGATGTACTATGGTATCTATCTCAGGTTGCTAAAGAACTGAATATTTCTTTTGAAGAAATTGCCCAAAAAAATATTAAAAAACTCGCATCAAGAAAAATAAGAGGAAAACTGCATGGAAACGGAGATAATCGCTAAAAAATGGCCTCGAAAAATGTCTTTTTCCACTTGAGCTTGAAGCTTATAAAGACTACAATGTATTAAGGCTATCTAGCCTTAATTTATTTTATGGAAATTGGAAACGTTAAAACTGTAAAAATAGTTGAAGAACTTCAACAAAGTTACTTAGATTACGCAATGAGTGTAATTGTTTCTCGTGCACTTCCAGATGTTAGAGATGGTTTAAAACCAGTTCACAGAAGAATTCTTTTTGCTATGCACCAAATGGGTTTAACTCATACTTCAGGAAATACAAAATCAGCGAAAGTAGTTGGAGAAGTTTTGGGTAAATATCATCCACATGGAGATACAGCTGTCTATGATTCTATGGTTAGAATGGCACAAGATTTTGCCATGAGATACCCTCTTGTCAAAGGTCAGGGGAATTTTGGATCTGTAGATGGAGATTCAGCAGCTGCCATGCGTTACACTGAAGTAAAACTTGCTCCGATTTCACAAATGATGCTTCAGGATATGGAAAAAGATACAGTTGATTACATTGATAATTTTGATGCCACTTTAAAAGAACCTGTTTATTTACCGGCACTTTTGCCAAATCTTCTTTTGATGGGTGCTGAAGGCATAGCAGTTGGAATGGCTACAAAAATCCCCCCTCATAATTTAACTGAAGTTATTAATGCAGTTATTGCCACTATTAAAAAAGGAAAAGTTATAAGTGATGAAAAGGCCCAAGAAAAAAATACTGATTTTGTTATTAAAAAAATTAATTTAATCGCATCCGGTGAAAAAGAAAAATTAACAAAAGAAGAAGTAACACCTGACAATATTTCTTTCGAAAGTGACATAACAATAGATGAATTAACAGATATTATTCCTGGGCCTGATTTTCCAACAGGTGCAACAATTTATGACGCAGAAAGCTTGAAAGAAATGTATTCAACAGGCAAAGGAAGAGTTTTAGTTAGGGGAGTCGCAGAAATAAAAGAAGGCCAAAAAGGTAAACAACAAATCGTAATCACAGAAATTCCATATCAGGTCAATAAATCTGAAATGGTTGCAAAAATTGCAGAACTTGTGAAAGATAAAAAAATAGTAGGTATTTCTGACCTTAGAGATGAATCTGATAAACAAGGACTTACAGTTGTAGTAGAACTAAAACGTGATGCAAAACCAAAAGCTGTTTTAAATAACATTTATAAACATACCAAACTTCAAACTACTTTCCCCGCAAATTTTGTTGCCTTAGTTGACGGAACTCCACACACCTTAAATCTCAAGCAGATATTAACTGAGTATGTTAAACACCGACAAAAAGTTGTTGTTAGAAGAACTATTTTCGAACTTACACAAGCAAAAAGAAGAGCACACATTTTAGAAGGACTAAAAATTGCATTAGATAATTTAGACGCAGTTATCGAAACCATCAAAAAATCAAAAACTCAAGAGGATGCAAAAGTTAACTTAATTAATAAATTCAAATTTTCAGAAATTCAAACTATTGCTATTTTAGATATGCAATTGAGAAGATTGGCAGCTTTGGAAAGAGAAAAAATTGAAAAAGAATACCAAGAAATTAAGAAGTTAATAGATAAACTAACTGCAATATTAAAAGATCCACAAAAAGTTTTAGACATTATAAATAAAGAACTTTCTGAGTTAAAAGAAAAGTTTGGAGATAAAAGAAAAACAAAGATTTATAAACAAAAAGTTGGTACTTTCTCAGAAGAAGATCTTGTTCCAAAAGAGGAAACTTTAATAATGATTACTAAAACCGGATATATCAAAAGACTTCCTATCGGTACATATAGAAGCCAAAGAAGGGGAGGAAAAGGGGTACTTGGCATGACAACAAAAGAAGAAGATGAACTTCAAGATCTTATTTCTGCTTCAACTCATGACACAATGCTTTTCTTTACCAATAAAGGTAGAGTGTTTAGTACAAAAGCCTGGGAAATTCCAGAGAGTTCAAGACAAGCAAAAGGGCAAGCAATTATTAACTTAATTAACCTTGAACAAGGTGAAGATGTGTTATCAGTTTTACCTATTTCTGAAAAAGAAAACGTAAAACATTTAATTATTGCAACCAAAAAAGGAGTAGTAAAAAAGACTAATATAAAAGAATTTCAAAATTTAAGGTCATCAGGCCTTATTGCCATAAGACTTAAAAAGGATGACAACTTAGTTTCAGTACTTCCGACATCTGGAGATGACCATATTATCTTAGTAACCAAAAAGGGTAAATCTATTCGTTTTCCAGAGGCTAACGCAAGGCCTATGGGACGGGCTACTTCAGGTGTTTCGGGTATAAAAATTGATCAAGGAGATGAACTTATTTCCATGGAAGTTTTCGCCGCAAAACAAGATATTCCTAAAGATAAAAGGAAAAAAATCTATAGAGATATATTAACAATATCAGAACATGGTCTTGGAAAAAGAACACCGATACACCTTTTTCCAGTTCAAAAAAGAGCTGGTAAAGGAGTCAAGGCAGCAGTTATAAACTCTAAAACTGGTAATCTATCTGCAGCCATAATGGTTACTCAAAACTTTGATCAAGTAATAATTACTTCAAAAGACGGACAAGTAATTAAGCTTCCTTTAAAAAATATCCCCCAGTTAGGGAGAGCAACTCAAGGCGTAATATTAATGAGATTTTCAACTAAATCAGATTCCGTAGCAGCATGTGCGTGCCTTTCTAAAAATGGGGAAGAAGATATTGAAGAATCTTGAGTCTATACTATATATTAGTTATTATTAAATAAGATATTAGAATATTAATAATGAAAGAACTTATAAAATCTCCACTTGCAATCGTTTTAAGTTTTTTTGTCTTACTCTTTATATATTCAACCTTAGGACCAAGATTACCAATCTCAATAATTACACAACAAAAAGGAGAACCTTTAATTGTTACAGAAGAGGGTAAAACAACAGCAATTCCTGACATTGCAAAAATTTCTTTAGGAATTGAAGAAAATGGACAAAGTCTGAAAACTATTCAAGAAAACGTAAATAAAAAATCTAAAAACTTAGTCTCAGAATTAAAAAAATTAGGAATTGAAGAAAAAGATATTAAGACTAGTTCATATAATGTTTATCCTGAATATAACTATGATTCACAACCACCAAAAATTTCTGGATACAAAGTGTCAATTAATTATGAAGTAACAATTGATAATTTTGATAAAGTAAATGAAGTTATGGTAAAAGTAACTGAGGCTGGTGGAAATACAATTGGAAATGTTTCTTTTGATTTAAAGGATGAAACAAAACAAAAAGCTTTAGATGAAGCAAGAGAAATTGCTATAGAAAAAGCTAAAACAAAAGCAAAATCTTTAGCAAAATCAGCAGGAATATCTTTAGGAAAAATTATAAATATTTCTGAATCTGAAAATAACCTAACTACACCCAGACTTAGTTATGCAAAAGAAGCGGCTGGACTAGACCAAGCAATAACTCAACCAGAAATTGTAGCTGGTGAAACAGAAATAAGTGTAAATATATCAATCTCCTGGGAAATTAAATAATATTTAAATAGAAAATAATTCTAATTTAAAAGAAATTTCCTGAAGTCATCTGAGTAATAATAATCATGATTTTTGGCAGACTTCTCAACAATTTTTATTGTTCTATCAATTCCTTTTATTTTATTTTCTAAATCTTTAAAAGAAACAAATGGGTCAAAAGAATTTTGGAAACAAATAATATTTACCAAATTAAAATCTTTTATTGAGTTTTTAAACATATTCATTCTTTTATCACTAATACTTGGGATACCACAAAATATTATTTTATTTACCTGTTTTTTATATTTTTCCAACACTTTTAGAGAAACCATTGTTCCTACTGATTTCGATATTATATTAAATTTATCTTTACCTACAATTTTATCTATCTTTTCCATTTCCTTTTTTAATTTGAATCCTCCTTTAGATTCCCAATGTTCCCAATTAATACCTACAATAGTATGAGATAGTTTTAAACTCTGCCTTAAATCATCCATCCATTCTTTATTGTGTACTGAAAAACCAGGAAGGATTATTGTTTTCATATCTCTAATATTAACAAAATTTAAAATAATGATAAAATTCAAAAATGAAAGAAATAAATCCATGCACATTTTCCGGTTGTTTCGGAAATTGTTGCAAAAACATGTTCAAAGTATTTCAAAATTAATTTCCTTTTCCATGAAACGCTTGATGAACATCTCTTAACTGCCTATTCGTTACATGAGTATAAATTTGAGTAGTTGAGATATTCTTGTGTCCCAACATTTCTTGTACGCTTCTTAAGTCAGCTCCAGCTATTAAAAGGTCTGTTGCGAACGAATGTCTTAAAACGTGAGGAGTTGCATCAACAGGGAGTTTTATTTTCCTTACATATTTTTTAATCATTCTTTGAACCGATCTGACAGAAAGTCTTGTTTTTTCGTCAGCAGTCGATGGATCTATTTTGCCTTTATGTCTTATAAATAATGGTTTGTATTTATCATCTCTAGATTCTATATATTTTTTGACCCATTCAGCTGCACGAGTAGATAAAAATACAACTCTAGCTTTTCCACCTTTTCCAATTATTCCAAATTCTCTTCTTTCTAAATCAACTTTATCTCTATCTAGTTTGGCAAGTTCTGAAACACGAAGCCCTGTAGAAAATAATACTTCTAAAATTGCTTTGTCTCTTTTACCTTGAATAGTTGAAAGACTAGGTGCATTTAGTAATCTATCTACTTGTTCACCATTCATAAATTTTACCTGTCTTTCTTGGACTTTAGGTAAATCAATCTTTTCTGGAGACAATACATCCCAATCATTTTTAATACACCACTTAAGAAAAGATCTCAGTGCAATAACATGATATCCTTGAGTTCTCCTACTCATCAGATCATCTTTATCTCCTTTAAGAGAAGACAAATAAACTCTATATTGTCGTACTATTTCTTGATTAATATCTTTTAAGGTTTGCCTTATTCCTTGGGATTCCATCCAAATACAAAATCTATATAAATAATGTTTATAGTTTCTAATAGTTAGGGGAGAGGAGCCCTTTTCAACCTGTAAATATTGGAGAAATTGATCTATTTTAATAACAATTTCAGAATTACAGTTGGCAGGCTGTGTTGACATAAATAATTAATTTGTTAAAGCTCTAAAAGAGAATTATATTTTTAAGTTTATAAGAGAAAGGGGGAATATGTCAATAAGATTGTGCGACTAACTGTAAAGCTCTGGAGACCATTCCCAACTAGGTACAACTATAACTCTATCATTCCTTGGTTTTATCGCAGAGCTGTTAGTAATAAAAAACATATTTGTCTTTCTTAATTTCTTTAATACTAAAGCCATTATTTCAGCAGAGTCATCAAAATGCCATTTAATGTTATTTTCACTTATTTTTTTAATTTTAAAATCGTTACCTTCAATTTCGTTTGATTCTCTAATATTAATCCATTTTTTGGGAACTTCAGGTAAGTATCTATTAAACCAATCAAAAGTAACTTCTCTTAAATAAAGATTTCTTACTGTTATAATCGGTATTGGAAAATCAGAGATGCTTAACAGACTTCTATAAATTTCTAAAGAACCAGGTACAGGTTTAGCTCTATATAACAAATCAGGATTTGTCCACATATCAAAATTTAGCTTTTCTGCATCTTCTTTTGAAGTACCTTTTTTAATAGCCCAATTACTTATTGAATCCCAACCTTTAATATCTTTTACTCTGTAAGTAGTTCCAAATCTTTTATTAAATTCGTTAACAACTTGTGTAGCAGAATCAATTAATACACCATCTGCGTCAAAACTTATTTTTTGATCAGTTTTAATTTTTTCTGTTATAAAGTTAAATCTTTCTATCATTCTAATAATTTATAAGTAAACGAGATTTTAACAAATAAAAGGCTATTTTACCACACATTCTGAATATAAGACTTTACTAAATCGATT